>OLNJ01001056.1_pt1 | contig 16769 bp, 19 predicted proteins | sample 1672191 | NCBI WGS metagenome assembly OLNJ01 (sample SAMEA3136657, study PRJEB25190) | human gut metagenome | biome: human gut; feature: human-associated habitat; material: faeces | place: Austria | collected 2013 | reverse complement strand
GGGGATTAACTCCAGAGTTCTTGGATGTTCTGGAGCAGGGCTTCAACAGGGCTTCAAAGAGTTTTTCGAGAAGGAAGTACCTGAAAATCCGCTGAAAGCAGAGTATCTGATTCCTATCTTCATCGGTGAGCTGCTGGAGCAGGGAAAAATGTCCGTGAAGGTTCTGAAGACCAATGATACATGGTACGGCATGACCTACCATGAGGATGTTGCAGCAGTAAAGGATAGCTTCAAGAAGATGCTGGAGGACGGCGTGTACAAAGCCGATTTATTTGCAGATCTGTAATAAAAGAGTCTTGCTTGAAAGATTAAAAGAGTAATATTTGACTGCATAGATTTGAGGACTACATAAATGAGTGAAGCAATTGGAATACGTGAATTTGCAGAGAAATTTGGCGTTACTCCGGCCACGGTATCAAAGTGGTGCCGTGAGGGAAAAATCCCGGATTGCAATCAAGATGGAAAAGGATCACCGTGGCATATTCCAAAGGATGCCGTTCCACCAGTTGGATATAAGCGAAGGAAAAAATGATAATGGAAAGGAGCAACTTATGGACCAAGAACTATTCAACCCACAGTCTTCTTCCGTAAGCTCTTCTCGAATCATTTACACCCCATCAACCTTTGCTAGAACGTCTCTTTTGCATCTGCAGGAGGTCGGCTCTTTGCAGGCTGTTCACCCACATGTATCCCAGAGAGAGGATTTGGTGTCGTTTCTTTGCTTTATTGTTTTGTCTGGCGAGGGAGACCTTTCCTACGAGGAGCAGACTTATCAGCTAGGCCAGGGAGACTGCGTGTTCATTGATTGTCGGAAAGCATATAGCCATTCGACTTCTGACAATCTCTGGTCTCTCCAATGGTGCCATTTCTATGCACCGTCCCTTCCGGCTGTATATGAGAAGTACAAAGAGCGAGGCGGTCGGCCTGTGTTCCATCCGGATGACATAGCTTCGTTTACCAGTCTGCTCAGTGACCTCTACAATCTGGCATCATCTTCCGATTATATCCGGGATATGCGGATCAATGAGAAGCTGGGAAGTCTATTGACTCTCCTAATGGAACAGTCCTGGCATCCAGAGAGTGACGGTGAGCCGGAAGAGAATGGAACTGGCAGCCGTGAAGGAGTATTTGGACGAGCATTATACGGAAAGAATCACACTGGATGATCTGGCAGAACGCTTCTTCATCAACAAGTTCTATCTGTCTAAGATCTTCAAGGAGACTTACGGAACAACAGTCAATAACTATCTGATCTCAAAGCGGATCACTAGAGCCAAGCAGCTGCTTCGCTTCACAGATATGACTGTGGATGAAGTTGGTGTTGCGGTCGGCATGGGAGATGCAAACTATTTTAGTCGGATGTTCCGAAAAGTAGAGGGAATCAGTCCAAGAGAATATCGGAAGCAGTGGTGAACACAGGGGAGAACACCCTGTGTTTTCCTAAAAAGCATATAGTTTAAAATGAAAATAAAGAAAGAGGTGCAACTGTGGATACAAGATGGACGAAGCCAATAATACTCACAGTCCCGGCCTTTGAAGATTTCCGGGGTTACCTGGCTGTGCCATACGACCAATCTATAAATTTCAATGTTCGACAGATCAATCAGGGCTACAGCAAAAAAGCGTTCACGCTGCGTGGTCTGCATTTTCAGGAAGGGGAACACGCCCAGGCGAAGCTGGTGTCCTGCCTGCACGGCTCAATCTTCATGTGGCTGTGGATCTGCGCCCAGGAGAAACCTTCGGTCATGCATACAGTGCGGTGTTGTCGTTTGAAAACCGGAAGCAGATGCTGATTCCCAGAGGTTTTGCGCATGGATACCTGACATTGGAAGATGATACCTTGATACAGTGGTGTGTAGATAATGATTTCTGCGGTGAAGCTGCCAAAGCTGTGCGGTATGATTCGGATTTCGTCTGGGAAGGTGAGTCGTGGCCAGAAGGAACGTATATAATATCGGAAAAAGATCGGAATGCTGTGAGATTGGAGAATTTTTGTGGGAGATAAAAAATCATATAAACCAAGAAAACCCGGTGCTGGTCGGAAACCGTTGAAGCCGGACTATGATGCGGCAGCTATCCTGCAGGAGCAGATACAGGCCGCCGTGGTCCTCTACGAAGAAGATAACTCCCTTCAGATAATCGCAGACACACTATCCCTCAATCCTATCAAGGTGCGGAAGCTATTGATCACAGCCGGTGCTTATGAATCTGAAATTGCAGATGCGGTGAATTCTGCTTTTGAGGAAAAACAGGGGATGCCTTATAAAGAAGCATTGGAAGCGGTGGCAGCAGAACTGAATTTGTCAAAAGCATCTGTGACTTCTTATTTACCTTATAAAAAAGGCGTGTATTTCAGAGAAAACTGTGAGAGGGAGCAGATCAGCGTTGTGGCAGAGGGGCTTCGACGAATGCGGCAGAGGAAGAAAGCAGTTGAAGCGTTGCAGAGCAGTCATGATGAACAGGATCTCTGGAAGTGCGTCGTTGCTTTTCAAGGATACCGGTTCAAGACGATATCCGGATTGCCGTTTTCTTATAAGATCAAGACCGGGCAGAATGGGGAACTGACCAAGGAACTGTGGATCGATTGTCGAGAAAGCAGTAAGAGCCTGACGTGGAGTTCGGTACTGCGTGCTTTTGAAAAGACGGAAGGAAAGCCGCTGGTAGAACGGCCAAAAGCATTGGGAGATATCCGTGGCGTGGCCTATATTTATGGATGTTCTATAGGTTTGGTCTGATCGAGGTGCCAGTGAAACAGGACGAGCCAAGAAGCAATCCGACCAGCTGATTGACAAAAACCAATATTGTGCTAATAGAACACTGCTTTAGCACTTTAGAAAAGGCACCCTAATCTATAAAATATAATTGTACGATAAAATATACTCAATACGTCAAAAGATAAATCGTTTCTTAGAGAGGAATAAAACACATGAAAAAAGCACTGATTACTGGCATCACCGGTCAGGACGGTTCCTATCTGGCAGAGTTTCTGCTGGAGAAGGGCTATGAGGTCCACGGCATTGTCCGCCGCGCTTCCATCTCCAACACTGCTCGTATCGACCACCTGATCGAGAAGAACGCTATCACCCTGCACGACGGCGACCTGTCCGATTCCTCCGGCCTGATCCGTCTGGTGGGCGAGATCAAGCCCGATGAGATCTACAATCTGGCTGCACAGAGCCACGTTCAGGTCTCCTTCGACGCCCCCGAGTACTCCGGCGATGTGGACGCACTGGGCGTTCTGCGTGTGCTGGAGGCTGTCCGCGTTTGCGGTCTGACCAAGACCTGTAAGGTGTATCAGGCTTCTACCTCTGAGCTGTACGGCAAGGTCGAGGAAGTCCCCCAGCGTGAGACCACTCCGTTCCACCCCTACTCTCCGTATGCTGTCGCAAAGCAGTACGGCTTCTGGATGGTCAAGGAGTACCGCGATGCTTACGGGATGTTCGCTGTCAACGGCATCCTGTTCAACCATGAGTCTGAGCGCCGTGGCGAGAACTTCGTCACTCGTAAGATCACGCTGGCAGCCGGTCGTATCGCCGAGGGTCTGCAGGATCATCTGGAACTGGGCAACATGGATTCTCTGCGCGACTGGGGTTACGCTAAGGATTATGTCGAGTGCATGTGGCTGATCATGCAGCAGGATAAGCCCGAGGACTTCGTCATCGCTACCGGCGTGCAGCACACTGTCCGCGACTTCACCGAGAAGGCTTTCGCAGCCAACGGCATCACCATCCGCTGGGAGGGCACCGGCATCGACGAGAAGGGCTATGATGCAGCTACCGGTAAGATGCTGGTCTGCGTGAATCCTCAGTGGTTCCGCCCCACCGATGTGGACAACCTGTGGGGCGACCCCACCAAGGCAAAGACCGTTCTGGGCTGGAATCCGCAGTCCACTACTTATGAGCAGCTGGTGGAGATCATGGCAAAGCACGACCGTGAGCGTGCAAAGCGCGAAAAGGCACTCAAGACAGTTCTGTAATTTGGAAAGAAGGCAATTCTATTATGATGGAAAAGAATGCTAAGATTTATGTCGCAGGTCATCGCGGCATGGTGGGCTCTGCAATCGTTCGTGAGTTGCAGCGTCAGGGCTATACCAATATCATCACCCGCACCCACAAAGAACTGGACCTGACCCGTCAGGATGCTGTGGAAGAGTTCTTCGCACAGGAAAAGCCGGAGTATGTGTTCCTTGCTGCTGCCAAGGTCGGCGGCATCGTGGCCAATCAGGAAGCACTTGCCGATTTCATGTATGACAACATGACGTTGGAGATGAATGCCATCCACTCTGCATGGAAGAACGGCTGCAAGAAGCTGGAGTTTCTCGGCTCCTCCTGCATCTACCCCCGCATGGCTCCTCAGCCCATGAAGGAAGATTGCCTGCTGACCAGCGAGCTGGAAAAGACCAACGAGGCCTATGCACTGGCAAAGATCTCCGGTCTGAAGTACTGCGAGTTCCTGAACCGTCAGTATGGCACCGACTACATCAGCGTCATGCCCACCAACCTCTATGGCCCCAACGACAACTACCACCCCACCCACAGCCATGTGGTCCCGGCACTGATCCGCCGCTTCCATGAGGCCAAGGAGCAGAACCTGCCCAGTGTTACCTGCTGGGGCGATGGCTCTCCGCTGCGTGAGTTCCTGTACGTGGACGATCTGGCAAACCTGTGCGTCTTCCTGATGAACAACTACTCCGGCAACGAGACCGTCAACGCTGGTACCGGCAAGGAGCTGACCATCAAGGAGCTGACCGAGCTGGTTGCCAAGGTCGTGGGCTATACCGGTGAGATCAAGTGGGATACCACCAAGCCCAACGGCACTCCCCGCAAGCTGCTGGATGTGTCCAAGGCCACCAATCTGGGCTGGACCTACAAGACCGAGCTGGAAGACGGCCTGCGCCTGTCCTACGAGGACTTCCTGAACAACCCGATGCGTGCAGAGCGCTAAAATAAACGATTTGAAAAGGTCGTGTGTCCGTGCAGGGCCACGGCCTTTTTTGTTAAATGATAGGAGAAGTATTATGAATCTGGTGTTATTGTCCGGCGGTTCCGGCCAGCGTCTGTGGCCGCTTTCCAATGATATTCGTTCCAAGCAGTTCATCAAGATCTTCCATCGAGAAGACGGCGAATTGGAATCCATGGTGCAGCGTGTCTACCGTCAGATCAAGGCGGTTGATACCGATGCAACCGTCACCATTGCTACCTCCAAGTCTCAGGTCTCGGCCATCCACAATCAGCTGGGCGAGGAAGTGGGCATCAGCGTGGAGCCTTGCCGCCGGGATACTTTCCCGGCCATCGCTCTGGCAGCGGCTTACTTGAAGGACGTGCAGGGCGTTGACGAGGAAGAATCCGTGGTGGTCTGCCCGGTAGACCCCTATGTGGAGAACGACTACTTTGAGGCCCTGAAAGCGCTGGGCGACCGTGCCGCTGTCAGCAGTGCAAATCTGGTCCTGATGGGCATTGAGCCGACCTACCCCAGCGAGAAATACGGCTACATCATCCCCATCGGCAAAGAGCAGGTCAGCAAGGTGTCCATGTTCAAGGAAAAGCCCACGCAGGAAGTGGCAAAGGACTACATTGCAAAGGGAGCGCTCTGGAACGGCGGCGTGTTCGCCTTCAAACTGGGCTATGTGCTGAACCGTGCCCATGAGCTGATCGATTTCGTGGACTATGAGGACCTGTTCAATAAATACGACACCCTGAACAAGATCAGCTTCGACTATGCTGTGGTGGAGCACGAGCCGGAGATCGAGGTCATGCGCTTCGCAGGCACTTGGAAAGACCTTGGCACTTGGAACACTCTGACCGAGGCGATGGACAGCCACGCGGTGGGCGAGGCAATGTTCAATGAGAAGTGCGAGAATGTCCATGTGGTCAATGAGCTGGATGTGCCCATCCTCTGCATGGGTCTGAAGGATGTGGTAGTCTCTGCCAGCCCGGAAGGCATTCTGGTTTCGGATAAGGAGCAGTCCAGCTACATCAAACCCTACGTCAACACGCTCGACCATCGGGTCATGTTTGCTGAAAAATCGTGGGGCAGCTTTAAGGTCATCGACATCGACAAGGCTTCCATGACCATCAAGGTGACCCTGAATGCAGGCCATCAGATGAACTACCACAGCCATCAGCACCGGGACGAGGTCTGGACGGTCATTGCAGGCGAGGGCAAGACCATTGTGGACGGTATGGAGCAGAACGTGAAGGCAGGCGATGTGATTACCATGTCCGCAGGCTGCCGTCATACTGTGATTGCCGAGACCGAGCTGAAGCTGATCGAAGTGCAGCTGGGTGAAGCCATCGACGTCCACGACAAGCAGAAATTTGAACTGGAATATTGAGCCACCGCAGGAGGCAGTTATGCAAAACAAGAATAAGCCTCTTTTGCTCCGACCGTCCGGCAAGGATTATCTTTGGGGCGGCAGTCGTTTGAATGATGAATTTGAAAAAAACATCGACCTGACCCCGCTGGCAGAGACATGGGAGTGCTCCACGCACCCTGATGGTCCCAGCTATGTGGTAGGCGGTGCGTTTGATGGTCAGGAACTGGCAGAGGTGCTGAGAGCACACCCGGAGTATCTGGGCGAGCGCCATAAGGGCGAAAACACGCTGCCGATCCTCATCAAATTCATCGATGCCAAGAAAGACCTGTCGGTGCAGGTGCATCCCACCGATGCCTACGCACAGGAGCACGAGAACGGTCAGCTGGGCAAGACCGAGATGTGGTATGTGCTGGATGCCGGACGCGAGGCGAGGCTGGTCTACGGACTCAAGCAGAACTGCACAAAGGCCGAGATGCGCAGGGCGATCGCAGATGGCACAGTGATGAAATATCTGCAAAAGGTCCCCATCCACAAGGATGATCTGTTCTTCATTCAGGCCGGGACAGTCCACGCCATCGGAGCCGGCGCATTGGTAGCCGAAATTCAGGAAAACTCCAACCTGACCTACCGTCTGTACGACTATGACCGTGTGGGCAAGGACGGCAAAAAGCGGGAGCTGCACATCGACAAGGCGCTGGATGTGGCGAACCTGAAGAGTAGCGCAGAGCCGAAGCAGCCCCTTCGGGTGCTGAAATACCGGCAGGGCGTTGCCTCTGAGCTGCTGACCCGCTGCAAGTATTTTGAAGTGTACCGGATGATCGTCAACACCGAGCGGCGGCAGAAGGTGCACTACCGGGCGGATGAGATCGCCTTCCGGGTGCTGCTCTGCGTCAACGGCTGCGGCACGATCTCTTATGAGGGCGGCAATCTCCCGTTCTATAAGGGAGACTGCATCTTTGTCCCGGCGGATTCTGAGGTGCTGACCATCCACGGGCAGGCACAATTTCTGGATGTGAGAGGGTAAACGATATGGATATTAAAAAGGAATACGAACGCTGGCTGGCGAATGCCACCGCCGATGCCGATGTTGTGGCAGAGCTGAAAACGCTGGACGATGCCAAAATCGAGGACGCTTTTTACCGTGACCTCGCCTTTGGCACGGGCGGTCTGCGCGGCGTCATCGGCGCAGGCACCAACCGGATGAACGTCTACACGGTGGCAAAGGCCTCGCAGGGTCTGGCGGACTATTTGAAAAAGAACTTTGAAACTCCGTCTGTGGCCATCGGTTACGACAGCCGCATCAAGAGCGATGTGTTTGCAAAAGTCGCCGCCGGGGTGTTTGCTGCCAATGGCGTCAAGGTCAACATCTGGCCTGTCCTGATGCCGGTTCCTACCGTGTCCTTTGCGACCCGCTATCTGCACACCTCTGCCGGTGTCATGGTGACGGCGTCCCACAACCCCAGCAAATACAACGGCTATAAGGTCTACGGCGCGGACGGCTGTCAGATCACCACCGAGGCCGCAGCGGAAATTCTGGCTGAGATCGAGAAACTGGACATCTTTGCCGACGTCAAGACCGGCGATTTTGAAGCAGGTGTGGCAGAGGGCAGTATCCAGTACATCCCGGACGAGGTCTACACCGCATTCGTGGAGCAGGTCAAGAATCAGTCTGTTCTGTTTGGCGAGACCGTCAACAAGGATGTGGCCATCGTGTATAGCCCGCTGAACGGCACCGGCTTGAAGCCGGTGACCCGCACCCTGAAGGAGATGGGCTACACCAACATCACGGTGGTCAAAGAGCAGGAGCAGCCGGACGGCAAATTCCCGACCTGCCCGTACCCCAACCCGGAGATCAAGGAAGCCATGGCACTGGGCATGGAGTATGCCAAAAAGTGCAACGCCGACCTGTTGCTGGCGACTGACCCCGACTGTGACCGTGTGGGCATCGCCGTCAAGAACAAGGCAGGGGAGTACGAGCTGCTGACCGGCAACCAGACCGGTATGCTGCTGCTGGACTACGTTTGCAGCCAGCGCGTCAAGCACGGTAAGATGCCCGCAGACCCGGTCATGGTCAAGACCATCGTCACCATGGACATGGGCGAGCAGATCGCCACCCATTACGGCCTGCGCACCATCAACGTGCTGACCGGCTTCAAGTTCATCGGGGAGCAGATCGGCAAGCTGGAACAGCAGGGCAGGGCCGACAGCTATGTGTTCGGCTTTGAGGAAAGCTATGGCTATCTGACCGGCTCCTACGTCCGCGATAAGGATGGCGTGGACGGCGCGTACATGATCTGCGAGATGTTCAGCTACTATGCAACCAAGGGTATCAGCCTGCTGGACAAGCTGGAGGAGCTGTATAAGACCTACGGCTACTGCCTGAACACCCTGCACAGCTATGAGTTCGACGGCAGCGCTGGTTTTGCCAAGATGCAGAGCATCATGCAGGCATTCCGGGGCGGCATCAAGGAGTTTGGCGGCAGGAAGGTCGTCAAGCTACTGGACTACGCGCCGGGTCTGGACGGTCTGCCCAAGTCCGATGTGCTCAAGTTCCTGCTGGAAGATAATTGCTCCATTGTGGTGCGCCCCTCTGGTACTGAGCCAAAGCTCAAGACCTATATCTCCGTCAGCGCAGAGAATAAGGAAGCCGCCGAGAAGGTGGAGGCAGAGATCTCCAAGAGCGCGGAAGCATACCTGAAATAAAATCGGCGGTACGGCGCAAAACCTTGTACCCCGACAGACAGCAGCACCCCGGCCTCCCTTAAAAAGGGAAAGCCGGGGTGCTGTTGTATCGGCCCGGTCAGCCGTCCATCCGGCGCTCGACGAAATCATCCACCATCTTGTCCAGCTGGCTCACGGCGTGCTCGGCGCCCTTCGCCAGCTTGCGGGCGGTGCGGCGCATCTGGCGCTGGCTGGTGTTGGTGGCCATGACGCCGGCAGCACCCAGTGCGGCCCCGGCGGCCATGCCGAGCAGGAGCGGGGCGGTGGAGCTTGCGTGTTCGTTTTTCATGGGAGAAACTCCTTTCGAATCGGAAATTTTGGGCGGTGAGGCTAGTATTTCCGCCAAAGGATTCACTATACGCTTTTTTTGTGCAGGAAAATGTGGTATACTGTATCATATTCTGATAAACTGGGCTGGCTGTGGGCTGGCCCGGCTTATGGGAAAAGGCATATCCTGCGAAGGAGGTTTCTTTTTTGCTGAAGATAACAGAACCGAAAAAAGTTCTCTGTATCCACGACCTTTCCGGCGTGGGGCGCTGCAGTCTGGCGGTCATCCTGCCGGTGCTCAGCGTCATGGGCATCCAGCCGGTGGCCCTGCCCACGGTGATGCTCTCCACCCACACCGGCGGCTTTGGCGCTCCGGCTCGTCTGGACGGCTGCGCCTACGGGGAGGCCGCGCTGGAGCACTACCGGGAGCTGGGGCTGAGCTTTGACTGCATCTACACCGGCTACCTCGGGGGCGAGGCGCAGGCCGCGCTGGCCGAGAAAGCCTTCGACCTCTGGCCCTCGGCCTACAAGGTGGTAGACCCCGTGATGGGGGATAACGGCAGGGCCTACACCACCGTCACCCCGGCCTTCATCGACCGGATGCGGCAGCTCTGCCGCCGGGCCGACCTTATCCTGCCCAACGCCACCGAGGCCGGGCTGCTGCTGGAAAAGCCCCTGCCCGACCCGCTGGACGAGGCGGACGCACAGGCGCTGGCCGACGAGCTGGCGGCGGCGCTGGCCCCCAACGTGGTGGTCACGGGCTTACAACTGGACAAGTACATTGCCTGCGCCGGTGCGGGCCGCGAACGCTTTGTGGTCAAAAAGCTGCACATCGCCCGCAATTTCCCCGGCACGGGCGACCTCTACGGCGCGGTGCTCATCGGCTCGCTGATTCAGGGCAACGCCCTGAGCGCGGCGGCAGACAATGCAGCAGAATTTGTGGCGCTGGCCATCCAGAAGACGCCCTATGACCAGGACACCCGCTTCGGCGTCTGGTTCGAGCCTCTGCTGCCCCGGCTGTGCCCGCTGCGGGAAGAGTGAGGCGGCGGATATGAGCGAAAAACCGACCCTGAACATCGTGCTGGTGGAGCCGCGCATCCCGCAGAACACCGGCAACGTGGCCCGCACCTGCGCCTGCACGGCCTGCCGCCTCCATCTGGTGGGGCCGATGGGCTTTGCCATCGACGACCGGAAGCTCAAGCACGCCGGGCTGGACTACTGGCACTATCTGGACATCAGCTATTATGATGGTCTGGACGACTTCTTCGCCCGGAACGCCGGGCCGTTCTACTACTTTACGACCAAAGCGCCCCAGCGCTACACCGACGTCGCCTACCCGGACGGGGCCTACCTCGTGTTTGGCCGGGAGGACGCCGGGCTGCCGGAAGCGCTGCTGGCAGCCAATCAGGAGCACTGCATCCGGATGCCCATGCGGGACACCTGCCGCAGCCTGAACCTGTCCAACAGCGTCGCTGTGGGTGTGTACGAGGTGCTGCGCCAGTGGGATTTTCCGGAGCTGCTGGACCACGGCCATCTGCGAGATTATGAATGGAAATGAGGGATACTATGAGCAAAATTGCGATTCTGACCGACTCCTCCTGCGACATCCCGCAGGAGCTGGCCGAAAAATACGGCATCGACATCATGGGCTTCCATATCCTGCTGGACGACGAGGATATTGTGGAGCGCGAGAAATACACCCCCGAGGAGTTCTACGACAAGATGCGGGCCGCTAAGGGCATCCCCTCCACGGCTGCCATCACCCCCATCCAGTTCTGCGAGAAGTACTGCCAGTATGTGGACGAGGGCTACACCGACGTCATCCATGTGCCCATCAACCGCTCCGGCTCCTCCACCTACAACAACGCCGTCATGGCGCAGGGGATGCTGCGGGAGGAGCGCCCGGAGCACCACCTGAACATCCACCTGCTGGACCCCCACACCTACTCGATGGTGTTCGGCTGGTATGTCTGCGAGATGGCCCGCAAGCTGCAGAACGGCGCAGAGCTTCGCCACGTCATCGGCGAGTTCGAAGCACAGATGAACAAGATGGAGGTCATCCTCGGACCCTACAGCCTCAAGCAGATGAAGAAGAGCGGCCGCATCTCCGCCGCTGCCGCCGTCATGGGCGAGCTGATGGGCATCCGCCCCATCATCACCCTCATCGACGGCAAGACCAAGGTGGAGAGCAAGGTGCGCGGCGACGACAAGGTCATACCGCCATGATCGACCTGTGCAAAAAGCGCACCGAGGGCGTGGAGGACTTCGACTATATGATCGGCCACACCTCCATCCCGCAGGCCGTGGAGCTGGAAAAGGCCTGCCGCAGGGCGTTCGGCAAAGCCCCCCTCACCACCTTTGATCTGGGCGGCGTCGTCTCGGCCAACACCGGCCCCGACACCCTTGCGCTGGTCTATGTGGGCAAGCCCCGGGGCTGAGCCACGCTGGAAGACTGCTGCTGTGCGGCAGTCTTTTTTCGTGCAGCCGTTGCATCCCGGCCCAAACTATGATATAATTACTTGAGTTGTGCCTGCGGGCACGGTGTCTCAAAGAGCAACTTAGGATTTTAGGCTCCCCGGCGTGTCTCGAACCATGCCGGGCCAAACCCACAGGGGCTGGCGGTCCCTGCGCGGTCAAAATCAAACCGCTGGAGTTATAGTATGAAGAATCAGAATCTTTCTGTCCGTAAACTGGCCCGCTGCGGCATGGTCGCAGCCCTCTACGTCGTGCTCTGCATGGCGCTGCAGCCGTTCTCTTACGGCGCGGTGCAGGTGCGTGTGGCTGAGGCCCTCTGCCTGCTGCCGGTGTTCGGCGCAGAGTACATCTTCGGCGTGGTGCTGGGCTGCTTCCTCGCAAACCTGCTCGGCTCCACCATCGTGGACGTCATCTTCGGCACGCTGGCCACCCTGCTGGCCTGCCTCGTGACCTACAAGCTGCGGAACATCCGCTTCAAGGGTCTGGCCGTCGCAGCCTCGCTGCCCCCGGTGGTCTTCAATGCCGTCATCATCGGCATCGAGATCGCGGTGATGTTCCCGGACCCCGCTTCCAGCGCACCCCTCTGGCTGGCCTGCATCACCAACGGCATCTCCGTGGGCATCGGCGAGCTGATCAGCTGCACCGTGCTGGGCGTCCTGCTGGTCCGCATCATCGAGGCCAGCCCTTCGGTCAGGAAGGTCTTCGAAGCCTGAATATAAGACGCTCCCACGCCGTCCCGGCGGGCGTGCCTGATCGAGCAGGCCGCCTGTCCGGGCCTGAAAGGCTATTTTACCGAGTTGCTCGGCCTTTCGGGCGGCTGCGGCGGGAAGCGATACGATACGAAGCGCTGCGCGGGAGACCGTGCGGCGTTTTTTCTTTGCAAAAGAGACGGAGGAGCGATGATTCTACCGCCCGTCGGTTGCGCGGGAGGATGCGGCCCGGTACAATAAGGCCAGAAATGGGCGGCAGACGCCCGCAAGGAGGCAGAAGATATGTACGAACTGGACAAAGCCGCATTTGGCCGCTTTCTGGCTCAGCTGCGCAGGGAAAAGGGGATGACCCAGAAGGAGCTTGCCGCGACGCTGTATGTGTCCGACAAGGCCGTCAGCAAGTGGGAGCGGGGAGAATCCCTCACTTAAAGATATTGGTTATGTACTAGGTGTGCAACCGTTCGATTGCACACCCTTTTATAATGCGTCACTCGACTTTGCCGATAAAACGGTAAAAAATTTCAACTTCCTGTTCTCTGGTGCCATCTTCATGCTTGACAGCTTCGTGAATGAGAATCTTTTCAATCAGAGCATTTAGAAGTTCGGCGGTCAATTGTGTGGGGTTGACGTACTTTTTCATCAACTCAATCCACTTTTCAGCGTCAACAGCGGTCTGAACGGCTGCATCAAGTTCGGCTTGAAGTTCTTGAATCTTTTCGTCCAGTTCATGCTGTTCTGCCTGATACTTTTCGGACAGCATATTGAAATTGTACTCCGTAATGCGTCCAACAGACCAGTCCTCATACATTTTGGCGAACAGGTTGTCCACCTCTGCCTTACGCTTTGTGGCCTTTTTGAGTTCGGCAGTCTGTTTTTTCTTGGCGGTGTTGCGTTCTTTGTCGCTGGCATTCAGTAAACGCTGCAAGAGTTTATCTCCATCCTGCTGTGCTTGCTGCGACCAATACTGCACTCTTGCCAGAATATAGGTGTACAGCACATCATATCGAATATAGTGCATGGAACATTGGTGAAAGCCCTGTCCGTTTTTGCTGCAATGGTAATAGCCGTAGGGCTTTTTGTTCTGCTTATTCATACCATAGGCCATCGACCAGCCGCAATCCGCACATTTTACAAGCCCGGAAAAGATTTGCGTTGTTCCGTCTTTCTGTTTTCTACGGCGATGAGCAATCTGCTCCTGCACCTGTCGGAACACATCCGCAGAGATAATAGCTTCGTGGGTGTTCTCCACACGATACCATTCCTCCTGCGGCTTCCGCACCTTTTTCTTGTTCTTGAAAGAGATGTTGCTCTGCTTATTGTGAACGCTGTGACCGATATAGGTTTCTTCTTTCAGGATACTTTTGACCTGCGCTACCGTCCATGCGTAGGACTTCTCTTCCGACGCTCCTGCATAGATGTTAGCAAATGTGCCATACCGCTGAAAATTCAACCAGCCGGGAGTGGGAACCTTTTCATCTACTAAAATATGGGTGATGCTGGCCGCACCGTGTCCATGCACCGCAAGATCAAAGATTTTCTCAATGATCCACTTCGTTTCCGGGTCTACCAGAAGATGCCCTGACTTGTCGGGGTCTTTGATATATCCCAGAGGAGCGTATGCACCATAGTGCGCACCGTTCGCAAATCTTGTCCGCATAGCGGCCTTGACTTTTTTGCTGGTCTGGCGAGCGTGCATCTCATTCAGGATGTTCAGGAACGGAGCGAGTTCGCTTTCGCCGTTGAGAGTGTCCACATTATCGTTGACAGCAATATAGCGGACACCTTTACTCGGAAAGTAGATCTCCGTGTACTGACCTGTCAGAATATAGTTTCGACCTAAACGGGATAAATCCTTTGTTACAACGCAGTTGATTTTGCCTTCCTCAATATCGTCGATCATCCGTTGAAAGCCCGGTCTGTCAAAGTTGGTGCCAGACCAACCATCATCGATATATTCGCCAACAACGGTCAACCCGTGTTCCTCTGCATACTGACGAAGCATCATGCGCTGGGTCTGGATGCTGCCGCTTTCACCCTGCAATTCATCGTCACGGCTTAGTCTAAGGTACAGTGCAGTGTTATAGATCATCGTATTGTTAGGCTGTTTCATAGTAGAGCCTCCTTCTTAAAAGAAACAGCCCACGCTTACAATACTTCTGCTTCCATTATACCGTAAGTGTGGGCTGGATTCAATTCGTTTTTATCATCAGGCGCATCGGTTAGCTGAATACTGAATCACATCTTCCAGCAGTGTGCCGACTGATTTTCCATTTTCTGCGAAATGTTCGGTCATTTTGATTTTGGTGTTGCCACAGTAAAAATAGAGCGTACCGTCTGGCTCTTTAACATAGTAAGACGTGTTCTCAAGAGTAGGTTCGGGACCCGCGTACTCCGAATCCTGCCATTCTTCGAGTAAATTGACAGGTGGTTCACAAATAGGCTCATAACAGGAGCAAAGGTCAATCGCATCGTTCATCATATCAGTGCTTCTATTATCCATTCAGTATCCTCCGAAAATCAAAGTTCCATATCCTGCCCACGCCTGCGGTTTCGCTGTGGCACATTCATGGTGCACTCCTGCTTGGGGGCAAGAATCTTTTCCAGAAAACCGCGCACCAGTTCTGGCGCACGGCGCATAGCATCCAGATAGGGTTTCACGTCGTACCACAGGTCGTGGTACTTGTTGCTCCAACGAACGGCCTCCTTCTTGGCCGTGGAAAGTTCTTCTTTCAGGCGACGGTTCTCCACGTCCATCATATAGCCGTGGTCAGCCTGTTTTTTCAGTTTGGAAAATTCTTCTTCGGTCAGCGAGTAGTTGCCGAGAAAGGTGCGCTTGCCGATATAATCCAGATCACGCGCATGAATGAGGGCTTCTTTTGTGAGCGTGACCTTTTTCTGCACAGCGGCAAGTTCCTTTTCGGTCTTGGAGAGGGTTTTGTTGGTTTGGATGAGGTGCTGCTCTTTCTGGTCAATCTGGGCGGTCAGGCTGTCCAGCCGTTCCTGCTCCCGTTGAACTTTGAACTGGGTGACGGTCAGGTGTTCTTCGGTGCTGCCACGTTCGCCGCGCTCTATATCGGTGTACCCGGCAGCGCGCATAAAATTGAAGAAGTTGTCCTGCAAGACGCTGTACGACTTCTTCAGGATAGGCTTGCCGTTCTTTTGCAAAACAGGCTTTCCCGATTCGTCCAGCAGAGGTTTGGATGCCCACTTCTTGCTCCGGCTGACCTGCATGACAGTCTCCTTGACGGTGCCGACCAGTGCCTTGTCCTTGCAGCGTTTCGACCAGAGAATCTGCTTTTCCACCACGGGCACATAGACCACATGGAGATGATAGTGGTAAACTTCGCGGCCTAATGCTTCGGTCATGGCACGGTTGATCTCATCGGCGTGCATGACTGCCGAAAGGATATACTGCTCACCGCCCACGATCTGAACGGCTGCGTTGTAGGCATCCTCATAGAACTGCTTGGCGAACTCGTAGCCACCGTGATTGTCAAAATAGGCCGAGTTGACATCAAAGACAAGCTCGCAATAATGGGTGGCATCCGGCTTCAGGCCGCGCGTTGAAATCGTACCAGCGGCTTCCAGTTGGGAGAACAGGTCGGTGTAGCTGGCTGCGGGCTTTTTGAAGTGGACATTCCATGCAGCGCGCTGGGGGATAATATCGGGGTTCCGATAGCTGTCCTTTTCACGCTCATTGTGCTGCTGGGTGTTGCCAACGGCCTTGTCCGAAACGGCGAGATTCCGGACACTGGTGCGGTCAACGCCATCGTTTCTTGCCAAAGGGCATCCCTCCTTTCAAGGTTCATCGAAAGGTGACGGGGAACGAAGATGCACTTCTTCGGAAGTGTAATAACCCACTATAACACTTTCATCCCTATGGGCTGCAAAGTGTAGTGGGCTCTTCGAGGACTCTCCGAGGGGGAACGTCTCCTGCGGGAGAGCTACGATCAAGTTCGCACAATGCGAACTTGATTGCTCCGTACGCATCTGAAAAAATTGCGTACGGACTTCTAATAACCTGTACGGTTCGTACGACGTACGGAAATGCGAAATATAAACGATAACACGTTTTAAAACGCTTTAATTCGCCGTACAGATGCGTACAAGTACAGACCGTACAGGTTGTACGAACTTCTTCTGTGAAAAATGCACTTTTTACGGGCAGGGGTGGACAAGCGGTTCGATGCCTACAAAACCCCGCACCCTGCGGCCACCGGGCAGATAGATGTTGTTGGTGGCTTCAAGGTTATAGCGGCGGTCATTCTGGCGCAGTTCGG
>OLNJ01001043.1_pt1 | contig 17030 bp, 10 predicted proteins | sample 1672191 | NCBI WGS metagenome assembly OLNJ01 (sample SAMEA3136657, study PRJEB25190) | human gut metagenome | biome: human gut; feature: human-associated habitat; material: faeces | place: Austria | collected 2013 | reverse complement strand
ATTACTCGTCCTATTCCTTTTTCGTTATTAGATGAACCAAATAGCTTAAATCCTGTTCCCTTAAACTTAAATTCTATATATGCTGATTTATCATTTGAGTATATTGTTCTTCCACCACTATGAGATGAATCGTTCCATACTGTCCATGCCCCACCTTTTTTTATAGCAGTATTATATTCTTCATAAATACCTTTTTGATATCCATTACCTTTTGTAGAAAAGAAATCATGTGTTTTAGTTTCAACGCTCAATCCATTTAAAACAATAGGATTAACAGGTTCTACTTCATAAAATTTATCAAATCCTAGGTTCTCTAGAGCTTGATTTGCATTATATTTTAAAAAGTTGATTACTTCTTCTTCTAATTTACTTTCTTTATAAATTAATCTTGTGTAATTTATTTCATTTTCCATAAGGTCATTTAAAATCACGTATAATCTTTGAGTTAACACTAGCTTATCTGCATTTGAAAATTCATTAAATATCTCTTGGGCTAGTAATCCAATATATTTTCCATGTAAAGACTCATCTCTTAAAATTAAAGATATAATCTCTCCACTTGCTACCATCTTGCCTTGTCCTGCTAGATATAAAGGATAGAAAAACCCGCTATAAAATAAAAAGCTTTCAAGAAATACACTGGTAACCATTGATAAATATAGACTTTTTTTATCATTAGTATTTTCATATTGTTTTAGTATAAGCTCTGCTTTTCTTTGTAACGTTGGCTCTGTTTCAATCCATGTAAAAAGTTCTTCTATTTCAACTTTTGAAAGTAATGTTGTAAATATTGATGAGTAGCTTTTCGCATGAATTTCCTCCATAGTTCCCATAAAAGATAATACAGCTTTTCTCTGTAAGTTATCAGTCAAACTCATCATAGATGGAATACCGTTATTACCTTGTTTTGTATCTAATAAAGTCAATCCCGCTAAAACTCTTTTATATAACCTTTTTTGATTTTCATCTAATTCAGACCAACATTTTAAATCTTTTGATATAGATATTTCTTCAGGTAACCAAAATTGCTTAACATTTTGATTCCAAAAAGTCTGTGTAAAATCATCATCTTCTACATTCCAGTTTACTGCTTTGTGTACAAATGTCATAACTCTCATCCCTTCTCAATTAAATTCTTATACTGAACATGATATACATTCATTGTCTATTTCTCTTATCATTTTAGTTCTTGTGTAGTATAAACTTTTTAGTCCTTTTTTGTATGCATAAATATAGTACCTAGCTATATCCCTAGTTGTCTTATCATCTGTTACGAATAGTGTAGTTGATATTCCTTGATCAACATGTTTTTGCACAGTTGCTACCATATCAATAACTTTAAACATATCTATTCTATATGCAGATTGATACCATAATAGATTTTCATTAGTTAAAAATGGCATTGGGTATATAGTTGTTGAATCTCCATAAGTCCTAATTTCAATAGGCTCTGTAATTGGCATTATACTCGAAGTTGAATTCTGAACATAACTTATGCTTTGAGTTGGCGCAATGGCCATTAAATATGCATTATATAGACCTTTTTCTTTAACTTCATCTAATAAACTTGCCCAATCATACTTTGTAGGAATATAAATTCCCTCAAATAGTTTTTTTACTTTCTCACTCTTAGGTAAAAATTCTTCTTCATAATATTTACCTAAAACATCACTATTTCTTCCTTTTGCATATTCTGATTTTTCAAATCCCTCGAAGGTTTTACCTTTTTCTATACTTAAATTCATAGATGATTTTATTGCATAATATCTAACTAATGCGAAAAATACATTAGCAAAATCTATTGCATCTTCTGACGTATAAAGAATATTTTCTTTCATAAGGTATCCATGTAAGTTCATGGCTCCTAAGCCCACTGCATGAGATGCATTATTACCATTAGCCACAGTTGGAACTTCTTTAATATTTGTTTTATCTGAAACTATACTTAAACTTCTTATAGCAACATCTACTACATTTTCTATATCTTTATTTTTCATAACGTTAGCAATATTTAAAGACCCTAAATTACAACTTATATCTTGTCCCCAATTATTATTACCTCCATACCCTTGTATATCTGATGGAGTCTGATATTGGAATATTTCACAACATAAATTAGACATTTTTATAATACCCTTGTCCTTTAGAACATGATCTTTATTTGCAGTATCAATAAACATTACATAAGGATAACCACTTTCTTGTTGAGTTTGTGCTATTCTAGTTAGGTATTGTCTTGGATTTATTTCTTTCTTCTTTATATCTTCATCACTAGCTAATTTATCATACCATTCGTTCATATTTATATCATCAAGATGAAGACCATACTTTTTATAAATTGAATTAGGATAAAATGCATAAGCTACTTCATTCTTCTCGGCTAATTCCATAAACTTATCAGGTATAATTGCTCCTACTGATAGATTGGTAAGCCTTATTTTTTCATCTGCATTTATCTTCTTAGTATCCATTAAAAGTTCGAAATCTGGATGAAGTACATTTAAATATACAGCTCCTGCACCTTGTCTAGCACCCATTTGATTAAAGTAACTAAATGATTGTTCTAACATCTTAGCAACACCTACAACTCCACCAGCTGCTCCTTCTATATCTTTTATAGACTCGCCACTAGCTCTTAATCTACTTAAATTTAATGCAACTCCCCCACCAATTTTAGATAGGTGATTAGCTGAAGCAACTGCATAAGAAATTCCCTCACAACTATCTTCAACAGAAATTAAAAAACAACTTACCATCTCACCTGCTCTAGCTCTTCCAGCATTTAAAAATGTTGGTGTTGCAGGTTGGAATTCTTGTTTTATTAATTTATCAGCAATCTTCATAGCAAAGTTTTCGTCACCATTAGCAAGTGCTAAAGATACAATCAGTATCTTATCCTCATAACTTTCTAATATAGATTTTCCATCATTACTTTTCAAAGCATAATTTTCAAAGAATTTACTAGCACTCATATAAGATTCAAACTTAAAATCTTGATTTTTTATAAATTCGTAAAGTTTTTCTATATAGATAGTGCTGTACTGTTTTATTACTTTTTCTGAATAATAATTATTTTTTACTAAGTAATCTATTTTTTCTTTAATTGTACTAAATTTCTTCATTCTTACCTTAACAGAATGTTCAAGGTATGCTTCTAGAGCTTCTTTGTCTTTATCTAATTGATATTTTCCATCCTTATCTCTAACAATAACCTGATTATTAAGTTCTATCCAATTCATGTCTATGTATCCCACCTTTATTTAATTGATTATAATCAAAATCCACTTAAAACTTATTAAAATCATTTTTTATTACTCCAAATTATTACCCCAAAATAAAAGAAAAAATCTCATTTTACACACAAAAAAAAGCCCCCATTTCTATGGTGACTTGTATCCATTGCAAACACTAATTTGTTAATAAAAAAACTTTTAATTTTTTTATTAAAATCGAAGAATTACGCAATATATTGTTATCCTTAGTTTCATTAAATACTATATATAGTATTTTATTTTCTATTCATCGTACTTAATAATTATTAGTTAATATCATTAAATTTCAATTCCAAAACTCAAAAAAGTGCCTTAATAAAAGTTAATCAGATACGCCAAGCGAAGGTATGCGAATATAATTTTACTGAGATTTGCAGCATCTTTTCAGCTGCATTGAAGTAAAATTATATTGCACACCAAGCGCTCGTATCCAGAACTTTTATCTAAGCACTTTTTCCTACTCTTCTATATTAACTTCTATATTTAATTCCTCTAGTTGAGCTGTATCAGCAACAGCTGGAGCATTTGTCATTGGACAAACAGCACTTTGATTCTTAGGGAATGCTATAACATCTTTAATGTTAGTAGTTCCTGTAAGTATCATTGTAAGTCTATCAAGACCAAAAGCTATTCCTGCATGAGGAGGAGTTCCGTACTTGAATGCATCTAATAAGAATCCAAACTTCTCTTGAGACTCTTCTTCATCCATTCCAAGTGCAGCGAACATTTTCTTTTGAACATCAGAATTGAATATTCTAACACTTCCTCCACCTACTTCATATCCATTTATAACTATATCGTAAGCCTTAGCTCTTAAAGATGCCTTATCTCCGCTCTCTAATTTATCTAAGTCTTCATCTACTGGAGATGTGAATGGGTGGTGCTTAGCTATAAATCTTCCTGTTTCTTCATCTTCTTCAAATAATGGGAATTCAGTTACCCATAACATTTTATAAACGCTATTATCTAATAAGTCTAATCTTCTAGCAACTTCTAGTCTAACTTGACCTAGAGCATCAAATACTACTGTGTCTTTATCAGCTACAAATAGTAATAAGTCTCCTTCTTTAGCATTCATTCTATCTAATATTTTTGTTAATTCTTCTTCTGAGAAGAACTTAGCTATTGGAGAAGTAACCTCTCTATTAGCTCCAACTTTCATCCAAGCAAGACCTTTAGCCTTATAAGTTTTAGCATGATCTTCTAATTTACCTATTTGTTTTTTAGTAAATTCTTCAGCTTTGCCTTCAACATTTATACCTCTAACACTAAAACCTTCTTTTGTAGCATTAGCAAATACACCAAATCCACAATTTTTTACTATATCAGATATATTAGTTAATTCATATCCAAATCTAGTATCTGGCTTATCAGAACCGTATCTTTCCATAGCCTCTGCATAAGTCATAACTGGAAGTGGTAATTGAACATCTACATCTAGTATTTCTTTAAATACTAATTGTACCATCTTTTCCATTATAGCCATAACATCTTCTTGTTCAACAAATGACATTTCACAGTCTATTTGAGTGAACTCAGGTTGTCTGTCAGCTCTTAAGTCTTCATCTCTGAAACACTTAACTATTTGGAAGTATCTATCCATTCCACTTACCATTAATAATTGTTTAAATAATTGTGGAGATTGTGGTAATGCATAGAATTTACCAGGATTAACTCTACTTGGTACTAAGTAATCTCTAGCGCCTTCTGGAGTTGGTTTTATTAAGAAAGGAGTTTCTATTTCAAAGAAGTTATTTGAACTTAAGTAGTTTCTTACTATGTTAGCTATTTTACTTCTTGTCATTAACTTTTGTTGCATAGATGGCTTTCTTAAATCTAAGTATCTATATTTTAATTTTAATTCTTCTGAAACATTATCATCATCTTTTATATAGATTGGAGGAGTTTCTGATTTATTTAATACTTTTAAACTTGTTGCAACTATTTCTATATCACCAGTTGGTAAGTTAGGGTTCTTAGAAGATCTTTCACTTACTTTACCAGTTACTGCTATTACATATTCAGAGCCTAGTTTTTCTGCTTTTGCGAATGCTTCAGCATTTACATCCGTATCGAATATTATTTGGCATAATCCACTTCTGTCTCTTAGGTCTACGAATACTAATCCACCTAAGTTTCTTTTCTTTTGTACCCATCCCATAAGTACAACTTCTTCATCTATATTTGTAGCTCTTAAATCACCACAATAGTGAGTTCTCTTTAATCCGTTTAAAGTCTCCACTTATAGTCCTCCTTTAATTGTTAATATAAGAAGTCTTGAAAATAAATTGCAGTTTAAGGCTTAGGGTGCGAGTCACAACTTGACCCATGCAAGGCAAAATACGCCTTGCAAATGGGCACTACGTTTGTGACTTTCAGACCCTTCACCTGGGTAATTAATTTATTAAATCAAAACCTATATTATAATTTTTTATGTGTATGATGTATTTTTTATAATACTTATTGTTTGTTATGTTATATTTTTTTGTTATAGTTGTTATTTGTTATCTGTTTACTTTATTTAGTATAAGGTTTATTCTTAATAAATTCAATATTTCATTGAATTTATTACCTTCGTATCCTAATACTTTATTTTTTGCTGTAGATTATAATCTATTTTTTAACTCTCCTACTAACTCACTTAATTTAACAGTAATTTGCTCTGATGTTTGCATATTTTTAAGTGTTGCACTGTCATTTGCTAGTTCATCTTCACCTATTACTATTGTGAATTTAGCATTTATTTTATCTGAGTATTTAAATTGTGCTTTTACACTTCTATCTAAGTGGTCACTGTCAGCACTTATATGGTTGTATCTTAAGTCCTTTAATAACTTGAAGCTCTTAGTTTTAGCTTCATCACCTATTGTTACTATGTATATGTCTGTTGATTGTGGATTTTCTATTTCTATGTTGTTGTTTTCCATAGTTAATAATAATCTTTCAGCTCCTAAAGCGAATCCTATACCACTTGTACCTTTTGGTCCACCTAATTGCTCAACTAGTCCGTCATATCTTCCTCCACCACAAACTGTACTTTGAGAACCTATATCATTAGATATTATTTCAAAAGCAGTTTTCTTGTAGTAGTCAAGTCCTCTAACTATAGTTTTATCAACTATAAAGTTAACATCCATTTCTTTTAAATACTTTTGTAATTTTTCAAAGTGATCTTTACAATCATCACATATATGATCAATCATGAAAGGTACGTCTTGTAAATTTTCTTGGCAATTTGGGTTCTTACAATCTATAACTCTCATAGGGTTTTTATCTTTTCTTTCTAAGCAAGTACTACATAATACATCTGACTTTGCATCTAAGTAAGACTTTAATAATTCATTGTATTTTGCTCTACAAGTTGGACATCCAACAGAATTTATGCTTACTGCTAAATCTTTAAGTCCAACTTCATTGAAGAATTGTACAGCTAAAGCTATAACTTCTGCATCTAAAGACGGATTATCACTTCCTACTGCTTCAACACCAAATTGGTGGAATTGTCTTTGTCTTCCAGCCTGTGGTCTTTCATATCTGAAGCAAGGTATTATGTAAAACATCTTAGTTGGTTGAGCATCTGAATATAATTTATTTTCTATAAATGCTCTTATTACACCAGCAGTTCCTTCTGGCTTTAAAGTTATATCTCTTCCACCCTTATCTTCAAATGAATACATTTCTTTTTGAACTACGTCAGTAGTATCTCCAACACTTCTTTTAAATAATTCTGTATGTTCGAATATAGGAGTTCTCATTTCCTCATATCCGTATAATCCACATATTTCTCTAAATTTATTTTCTACATAATTCCACTTGTATGACTCTTTTGGAGTTATGTCTTTTGTTCCTCTAGGTGCTTTAGTTAGCATTCTTTAGGACCTCCTCTTTCTTTCTATCAATCATTTCTTCTACTCTATCAATATATTGTTCAACGTTCTTCACGTTTTCTACTCTTTCAATTCTGTCCTCGTCAACATATACAAACTTAGATATAGAACCAGCCCCTAGTGCATAGTTACTTTGTTTCTCTTCCATTATTTGCATGTTGTAGATACATTCGTATCCTTCTTTAGCATAACCTATATTTTCTAAGTTACCAAGCATCTGCTTTTGACGGTACATATAGTATGGATTAAGGTTCATTTCTTTTGCATATTCCATTGATAAATCAATCATCTTAACCATTTCTTCATATTGAGTAAGTACATACTCGTCCATTTTTTCTTTTAACTTAGATGCTCTTTTTATTGCTAAAGTATGAACAGTTAAACTTTCTGGAGATAGCTTTTTAATCTCCTCTAAAGTATTTCTTACCATCTCAACATTTTCACCTTCAAGACCTAGGATTAAGTCCATATTTATGTTATCAAATCCTATTTCTCTTGCTAAGTTGAAAGCTTCTTTTATCTCTTCAACACTATGACCACGTCCTATTTTGTCTAAAGTTTCTTGGTTCATAGTTTGAGGATTTATACTTATTCTAGTAACATTATTTTTCTTTAAACATTCTAGTATTTCTCTATTTATAGTATCCGGTCTACCAGCTTCTACTGTAAATTCTTTTATCTTACTTAAATCTAATTCTTTAAATAAAGCCTTTATTAAGATGTCCATTTCCTCTGCATCTAAAGTAGTAGGTGTTCCACCACCAATATATAAAGTCTCTATTTCTTTATTAGTTTCTTTAAGTAATTTTGCTAATCCTTTAATTTCAATAATTAACTTATCAATATAATCTTTCTTTAAATGTCCAAATTGTTTTAAAGGATTTGCAGGGAATGAACAGTAATAGCATCTTGTTGGACAAAACGGAATACTTACATATAAAGAAATCTTATTTTTATCTATAGGATAAATAAATTTTCTTTCCCTTTTTGCAATATTTAAAGCCAGATCTATTTTTTCATCACTAATTAAATAATTAGTTTTTAAATTTTCTCTAATATCTTCATCACTTAAGTTTTTATCAAGAAGAGTGTGAACTATCTTAACAGGTCTTATACCTGTAAGTATTCCCCAAGGAACATAAGAATTAAACTTCTTCATTAAAACATTATACATACTTCTTTTTATTGTTTCCTTAGTAACCTTCTTAATCTCTTGTTCTGATAAACCTGCTATGCTTCTATGATCAAGAGAGTCATAAATAGCCTGATAGTTTTCAAGATATACAGTTTTAGAAAATACTTTATCATTATAGTAAACAACACTATTTTCTAAAGTCATACCAACATCTTTATTATCAACGAATTTAAACTGAGTAGTAAATAATTTAATTAGCTCAGCAACCTCGTATTTAAAATCATGACCTTTTAAAATCACATTTAACATAATATCTGCTCCTTATCTACGCCTCTCCCAAAACTTATAACTCTTATATCTAATTTCCGTAAGCCAAGCTCACCTAAATGGAAACTAGTTCATATATGGATTAGTAAGTTTTTCTATTTCGATAGTTGATGTAGGACCATGACCTGGATATATTTTTATGTTTCCGTTTTGATTAGATAATTTATTAAGTGACTTGTTCATTTGTTTGAAGTCTCCACCGTAAAAGTCTGTTCTTCCTATACTTCCAGCAAATAAAGTATCTCCTGTAAACATATGATCTCCAACTTTTATACACATTCCACCTGGTGTATGTCCTGGTGTATGAATAAATGTAAGTCTAAGTTCTCCCAATTCTAATCTATCTTTATCTTTAACATATATATCCGCATCAAATTCTTGAGGTCCACACGGGAATCTAACGCTTAGATTTTTCTTTCTGTCTATTAAAAGCTCTTTTTCATTCTCATGAGCTACTATTTTTGCATTTGTTTCAGCTTTTATCTTCTTTACGTTTGCAATATGGTCTGCATGACCATGAGTTAAAATTATATACTCAACAGTAAAATTTCTGTTTTTTACTGCTGATAATATATCTATAAGACTTGCTCCTGGGTCTATTATTACACATTTATTATTTTTTTCGTCACCTAATAAATATGTATTTTCACCCATAAATCTATCTTCTATTGTTTCAATTATCATTTTATTTTCCCCCTAAAACGATCTACTTGAATCTAATAATATAGTTACTGGTCCATCATTAGTTAAGTCAACCATCATGTGAGCTCCAAATTGTCCAGTTCCAACCTTTATTCCTTCTGCTTTCACTCTTTCTATGAATTCTTCATATAAAGGAGTTGCATGTTCTGGTCTAGCTGCTGTAGAGAAGCTTGGTCTTCTACCTTTTCTACAATCACCATATAAAGTAAATTGAGAGACTACTAAAAGTTCTCCTCCTATATCTTTTAAAGATAAGTTCATTTTTTCATTTTCATCTTCGAAAATTCTTAAGTTTAAAGTTTTATCTATAATATAATCTACATCTTTAGATGTATCTTCATGAGTTACCCCTAATAAAACAAGTAATCCTTTATTTATTTCTCCTGTAACTTGACCATCTACAGTTACCTTAGAAGAAGATACTCTTTGTACTACAGCCCTCATTTTATTCCTCCTAATTCTTTACTCTATATATTTCTTCGACACCTGGAATAGCTTTTATTTTTCTCATTAATTCTTTTAGTTCATTTATATTATTAACTTCGATTAATAGATTTATATTAACAACCTCTTCTTTTCCTTTTCTAGCATTTATCCCGTTTAATCCAACTTTATCTACAGCTACCATATGAGTTATATCATTTATTATACCTTTTCTATCCGCTGCTTTAATTTGGATTTCACCTTCAAATTTACCTATTTCAGAATTAGCCCAAGCTACACTTATTAATCTATTTTTGAATAATTCACCTTCTTGTTGTGCATTTACACAATCTGCTCTATGAATTGCTACCCCTCTTCCTTTAGTTATATAACCTATAATTTCATCACCTGGAAGTGGGTTACAACATTTAGCAAATCTAATTAATATATTATCTAAACCTTCAACTATAACTCCTTGGCAGTTGTTTTTCTTTCTCTTTTTCTTGTATTCAGCATCACTTAAGCTATGCTTTTCAAACTCTTCTTCTTTTAGCTTAGCATTATCTTTTTGTTGCTTCTTAATTTCTTTTATATAATAATCTCTAACCTTAGGAACAACTTGAGATACCATTATTCCACCATACCCAATAGTAGCAACTAAATCCTCTACACTTGGTTGGTTAAGCTTTTTAGCAATTTGAAGCATATATTTTTCAATGGATGAGTCTTTTAAAGGTAATCCATATTTTTTAAATTCCCTTTCTAAAAGTTCATAACCTCTCTCAATATTTTCTTCTCTTCTTTCCTTCTTAAACCACTGTCTTATTCTACTTTTTGCATTTGGAGTCTTAACAATATTTAACCAGTCTCTACTTGGTCCGTTAGAATTTGAAGAAGTTAATATTTCTACTATATTACCATTTTGAAGCTTATAATCTATCGGAACTATCTTACCATCTATTTTTGCACCTACACATTTGTTACCTACATTTGTATGTACTCTGTATGCAAAATCTATAGGTGTAGCCCCTGCAGGCATCTCTACTACATCACCTTTTGGAGTAAATACATAAACTTGGCTATTGAATACATCTTCTTTTAAAGCATCTAAGAATTCATGTGGGTCTTTTAAATCTTTTTCCCACTCCATCATTTGTCTTAACCATTGAAGCTTTTCTTGTACTGTATCTTCTTTTACGTTAGTTTTACCTTCTTTGTATTTCCAGTGAGCAGCGATACCGCATTCTGCTATTGTATGCATCTCTACAGTTCTAATTTGAATTTCAACAGGCTCTCCATTTGGACCTATTACTGTTGTATGAAGAGATTGATACATATTAGGCTTTGGCATTGCTATATAATCTTTAAAACGACCAGGCATTGGTTTCCATAATGTATGAACAAGTCCAAGCACAGCATAACAATCTTTTACTGTATCAACTATTATTCTTACAGCAGTTAAATCAAATATTTCTTCAAAGCTTTTATGCTTATCTTTCATTTTTCTATAAATACTATAAAAATGCTTAGGTCTACCATATACATCACAATGTATATTTACTTCAGCTATTTTTTTGCTTAGTAATTCAACTATTTGTTCTATATAAGCCTCTCTTTGACTTCTCTTTATAGCGACTTTATCAACTAAATCATAGTATCCTTCTTGATCAGTATATCTTAAAGCTAAGTCTTCTAATTCTAACTTAATTTTAGATATACCTAATCTATTAGCTATGCCGCCATAGATTTCTAATGTTTCTTTAGCTTTTGATTTTGCTTTTTCAGGAGACATATATTTCAATGTTCTCATGTTATGAAGTCTATCAGCTAATTTTATAAGAATTACTCTTATATCTTTTGCCATAGCAAGAAACATTTTTCTTAAGTTCTCTGCTTGTGTTTCTTCTTTTGATTGGTATTTTATTTGCCCTAGTTTTGTAACTCCATCAACTAAATCTGCAACTTCTTTACCAAATTCTTTTTCTATATCTTCATAAGTATATTCAGTATCTTCTACTACATCATGTAAAAGTCCTGCTGTTATTGTTTCTATATCTAATTCCATTGAAGCCAAAATATGCGCTACTGCTATTGGATGTATAAAGTAAGGTTCCCCAGATTTTCTAAATTGCCCTTCATGAGCTTTTTTCCCAAAGTAATAAGCTTTTTCCACTAACTCCACATTTGCATTTGGAGCGTATTCTTTTATTTGTTCAACTAATTCTTGTAGCTGTTTATCATGCATAATACCACCTATTTTAAGTATGAAATTTAATATATATGAAAATAGTTGGTTATGTACCAACTATTGTAAAAGTCTTAGTATTTTATTAGAGAATTTATATGATATTGAGATAATATATCTCTACCATTTAAATCTTCTAATTCTATTAAAAACTGCATTGATACTACTTCTCCACCTAACTTTTCTATAAGTTTAGCTGCAGCTCCCATAGTTCCTCCTGTAGCTAATAAGTCGTCAACTATTGCTACTCTTTGACCTGGTTTTATAGCATCTTTATGTATTTCTAAAGTATCTTTTCCATATTCTAAACCATAGTCATAACTTTCAACTTCTGAAGGTAATTTTCCTGGTTTTCTAACTGGAACGAATCCTATACCTAAACCATAAGCAACTGGTGTTCCCATTAAAAATCCTCTTGCTTCTGGTCCAACTATTACATCTACATTTTTATCTTTTAAATCTTCTATTATAGCATCTATAGAGTATTTAAATGCCTTACCATCTTGTAATAATGTTGTTATATCTTTGAAACTTATTCCTGGGATTGGAAAATCATTAATTTCTCTTACGACTTTTTTTAAATCCATTTTTGAATACCTCCTAATAGCTCTTTGCATATTCTTGTCTTAAATCTTTTAGATTTTGAAGTATAATACTCTCATCTAGATTTAATTTTTTATTTGGCTTTTCTAATAAGTTTATAGATATTCTATTTTGGTTGTAATCTAAATTAAAATCTAATAGTGATAATTCTTTGAATACATTTAATATTGCAAATAATTTTATAGGCATAATATTAAATATTTTTTTTATGTCTAGCATATCAAATTCAAAAGTTTTATTTACTAGAGCTAATTTATATACTACTATAAACTCTTCTCTCTCTGGAATGATGTTATTAATTGTATTCTTTAAATATAATTGGTCCATTTCATTATAATATTTAATTATATTGCAATGTGAGTTAGTATTTTCACTCAGATACGAATATTCTCTGCTATTATATAAATAATCATAAAGAATAATATTATTATATCTTTTTACGTCTATTTTATCAATATTTGGTGAAAATATAAGTTGTAGTTTAGCTGAATTTACAGTATTTTCTCGATAATTGACATCAAAATCATCTTCTAAAAGTGAAATATCCGATATCGCCCTATAAAAACCATTTACTGTATTCGCTATTACTAATGTATTTTCAACTAGATAGTCAAATATATTAAGTTCTTTGCTACCTTCTATTATATGTTGCCCATTTACATTTGTGCTTATTAAGTTTTCATCACCAGAACTAATAGTATACAAGTTATCTTCATTATTTGGAACTATTTTTGAAAATAATTTTAAAGAAAGTTTATCCTTCATAGCATTTTTAGGATGAGCTAGCCTCATATCTTTAAGTAAAAACTGAACAGTTCTATTTCCCATATAATTATTTTCATCCAATTGGAATAATATATCTACCTTATCTCCAGGATTAAAGTTTTCTTTTAAGTGTGCCATATTAAAACCAATACATTCGTAGGTATTTTCATTATAAACATTAAGCTTTAAATGTTGTTTATTCTTACCTAAAGTAAATATATCATCTAAAACTAAATTTCTCATTATAAACCTTGGGCTTGGATTACTAAGACCAAAAGGTTCTAATTTATGTAATTCATCTACTAAATCTAAACTAACTTTATCTTCAGATAATTCGAATTCAACATTAATGTTCTCAATCATGTCTTCTGAAGTTAAGTTATAATCTGCAATTTTATTAACTTCATCTCTAAGTGTATCTACTTTATCTGCATCTAGTCCAAGTCCTGCTGCCTGATCATGTCCACCGAACTTATTTAATAAATCCTTACATTTCATAAGTGCATCAAATATACTAAATCCTTTTATAGATCTAGCTGAACCTGTGGCTTCTCCATCTTCTATTGTAAGAAGTATTGTTGGCTTATAATATTTTTCTGTAAGCTTTGAAGCAACTATACCTATAATACCATGTTGCCATCCTTCATTTGCTATTACCAATACCTTGTCGCTTTCGTACCTTTCATTAGACTTTATTATTTCCTCAGCCTCATGGTACATTTTCGCTTCTATCATTTGTCTTTCGTTATTTTTTTCCTCTAGCATTCTTGCTATTTCATGGGCTTCATGTTCATCTTTAGTTGTAAAAAGCTGAACTCCTAAGTATGAATACCCTAATCTTCCAGAGGCATTAATTCTAGGACCTATAGCAAATCCTATATGTGATGAACCTATTTTTTCAGTATCTACTCCACATATTTTAATAAGCTCTCTTAATCCTAAATTTTTCCCTTCTTTCATTAGTTTTAAACCATTTTTAACTATTATTCTATTCTCATCTACTAAGGGAACAATATCACAAATTGTAGCTAAGGTAGCTATTTCTAAATAATTATACATAGTAGTTTTAAATACATCTTCAGGTGTTAAGGCTTGTATTAATTTGAATGCAACTCCACATCCACAAAGCATATCAAATGGATAATTACAATCTTCTTGTTTTGGATTTACTACTGCATATGCATTTGGTATTTCACTTTGACACTCGTGATGGTCTGTTATTATTACATCCATCCCTAGTTCGTTCGCTAATTCAACTTCCTTAACCGAAGTTATACCACAGTCTACGCTTATTATTAATTTGCAATCTTGTTCATGAATTTTTCTTATAGCTTCTTCATTAATTCCATATCCTTCTTCTAACCTATTCGGTATGTAATAACTTACTGGATAATCAATTGACTCAAAGTACAAACAAAGAATAGAAGTTGAAGATACTCCATCTACATCATAATCACCATATATAAATATGCTTTCATTATTATTTATAGCTTTTTTTATTCTCTCTACAGCTTTATCCATATCTTTCATTAAAAATGGATCTCTTAAATAATCTAGTGATGGATTCATAAATATTTCTGAATCTCTTTCATCTTTTATTCCTCTATTTTTTAAAATCTGACTAATTTCCGGAGAAATTTTTATTTTATCACTTAACTCGTCTTTCTCTACTTCCCCTTTATGTTTTAGGGTCCATTTTTTGTTGAAAATCAAATTACTCACCTCTACTTCCGTTTATATTTAGTTTTAAATATAGTTATTACCAGTACAATACCCACTAAAAATGAAACTGAAAAACCAGCTATTGCAAGGTATCTTATCCATATATTTTGCTCTATATTAGGCGATGCAATTATTAAAGATGAACCTACTACCAAAGATGCTAAAACTAAGCTTAAAGATATATTAGTAGTAAGGTCACTTAATTGCTCCTCTAATTTTGGTACTTTTATATCGTCTATGTGAATTTTAATATTATTTTTTTCTATATTTTTAAGAATGACCCTTAATTGTTTTGGGATATTCTTTAAATCAAAATAGATTTCCTCTGCTGAGTTCCTTGATCTCTCAAATATATATTTTGAATTAAATCTATTACTATAGTAATACTTTATAAACTCCTGCCCTATAGAATATACCGTAAAGTTTGGATTTAACTCCCTAGCTGTTCCTTCTAGAGTTATTATTGTTTTCGCTAATGTTGTAAGCTCCGTTGGCATTGTAATGTTATACTTCCTAAAAAATCTAAATATTTCATTAAATATATTAGTTAAGCTTATTTTTTCTAATGGAATATCATAGTAATAATGAAGTAAATATAATAAATCCAATCTAAGAGAATCTTTATCTATAGATGAATTTGTTATTCCCATTTCTTCCAATAAATATATGATCTTATCAGCATTTTTTTCTACAGCCGCTAATACCATTCTATTTAACGTGCTAAATGTCTTTTTATCAACAATTCCTACCATACCAAAGTCAATATACGATATACAATTACTATTTAATACAAAAATATTTCCCGGGTGAGGATCAGCATGGAAAAATCCATATTCAAAAATTTGCTTAAATAGTGATTTTACTCCAATTTCGCTTATTTTCTCAGTATCCCATTCGAATGACTTTATTTTACTTATATCACTTAGCTTTACACCTATAATTCTTTCCATTACTAAAACTCTCTTAGTAGTGTATTCGCTATAAATTTTAGGTATATATACATCTTCACTATCTTTAAATATCTCATAAAACTTTATTGCATTTATAGCTTCAAAATTGTAATCTAATTCTCTTAATAATTGAATTTTAAATTCTTCTAATATATTTTCAAAATTTGTTTCATTATCTTTTAGAATATCACTTAATATACTTGCACCACTTTGAAGTACCTCTAAGTCAGACTTTATAGTTTGTTCTATGTTTGGTCTTTGTATTTTTACAATTACATCTTCCCCAGAATTAAGTTTGGCTTCATAAACTTGTCCAATAGATGCAGCTGCAATAGGTATATTGTTAAATTCCTTAAAAATATCATCTATTTCTAATCCCGTTTCAGTATTAAAAATCTCTCTAGCTATTTCTGTACTAAATTCCTCTACATTGTCCCTAAGCTTACTTAACTCATCAATTACATCCTGATCAAATATATCACTTCTGGTACTTAATATTTGACCTAGTTTTACATATGTAGGACCTAACTCTTCAAAAGCCTTTCTTATCCTTTCCCCTGTAGGCATATATTTTAATTCTTCGTTTGGCCTTGTTATAGGAATTTTATAAGCAACTTGTTCTATATTTAACTTTTCCACTGCAAAACTAAATCCATATTTTATAAGTATATGTAATATCTCTCTATATCGTTTAATATTCTTATAGCTTATCTTCACAACTACCACTCCTAAAGTTACCCGTACTATTTAACATTATGTACCTCTATACAATATTTATATAATACAATTTCCACTTTTACAATTTATTTATTCCATAAATCCAATAAATTTAAAAAGGGCATCTTCTTAAATCCATTAGATAATATCCCGGAGCAAGGGAGAAATAGTAATTTTATAGCCATTTGCAGCATCTTTTAGATGCATGGATAGAAAATTACTATTCTTCCAGCCCCGATCTTATCTAACCTGTATTTAAGACAGCCCCTTAAATTTATTTAT
>OLNJ01001040.1_pt1 | contig 17073 bp, 22 predicted proteins | sample 1672191 | NCBI WGS metagenome assembly OLNJ01 (sample SAMEA3136657, study PRJEB25190) | human gut metagenome | biome: human gut; feature: human-associated habitat; material: faeces | place: Austria | collected 2013 | reverse complement strand
ATCTTGGCCATAAAGGCCTTGATATATAAGGGTTAAGAAATATGATTAACCCTATCATAAAAATGGAGAAGAGGTGAAAAAATGGGGAGGGAAATATTACTTAAACCAATATATCTAGAATTAAGTCAAGAACATACTATCAAGATAAAAAGAGATAGATATAAATATAATAGAGAGATTAATGTTTATGGAAAAATATTTTATGATAATATACCAGTTAAAGGGGCTGTTGTAGTTCTTTTTCATATAATTAGAAATAAAAAGATACCGATAAGACGTTGTATTACAGATGAGAGTGGAAGTTATTATTTTAAATTTAATAATTGTAGTTATATAGACGAGATTATAGGGATAACCAGTTTTAAAGAGCTTAGAAAAATGAATAATAAGGGGTATGTACGTACTAAAAAATATAATATAGAAGTAAATGATATAAAAGATATAATATTATACGGAAAAGTTATAGATAATCATAAAAACCCTATTGAAGGAGCAATAGTAGCTGCTTTTTATGATGATGAAAATGAAATGCAAGCAATATGCCATACTTTTACTGATAAAGATGGAATTTATATATTAAATATAAAATATGATTTGTACAGAGATAAAAAAATTATAGTTAAAAGTGTTAATACAAGTAATTCTATAATTATGGATAGTAATAGTGAAGTTAATAAGGTAAGAAAAGATGAATATTGAGACATGGACAATATTGATATATGCTAATGGTAATAATGAATTAGAGCCTGAAATAACTAAGGTTATAGAAAAACTTAAGATTGAAAATATAAAAGAAAATTTTAATATATTAGTACAATTGGCAAGAGCTGATGAAGAGTTAGCTGAAAAGTTAAGAGGAACTATAGATGAAAATAATAAGGATAGATGGCATGGAGTAAGAAGATATTTACTTAATGATAATGGAGCACATGAAGTAGAAGTTTTAGAAAATGTAAATATGGCTGATCCTACAACTCTTTATAATTTTCTTTTATGGGGAATAAAAAATTATCCATCAGATTATGTGATGGTAGTATTATCAGGGCATGGGGCAGGATTTATTGGGGCGATGACTGATTTTACACATGGAAAACCATATTTAATGAGCTTAGATGGACTAGTAAATGTATTTTATAATTTATATAAAATGACAAATAAAAAAATTGAATTGTTACTTTTAGATAGTTGCTATATGAACTTAATAGAGGTTTGGTATGAGTTTGCCAATATTCCATTTAAACCAATTAAGTACCTACTAGTAGCTCCTGACAATGTAAAGCTTGAAGGGATTTCTTATGTAGATTTTATTAGATATTTACAAGAAAAACTAGAAATATATATAGAAAGTAAAATGGTTTTAATTGATGTTATTAAAGAATTTAATGAAGGTTCCAAAACTGAAGATGAGTTGATTTTGGTTAGTTTAGAAAAAGATAAATTTGAAAAATTAAAGAATTGTGTTAATAGTATTGCGAAAATTATTAATGAAAACAATATAGATATTGAAAAAGAATTACAAAATAACTTAAAGTATGAAAAAATAAATCCATTTATCAGTGTTATGTGTTTAAGTAATATAATTAATTCACGGGTAGGATATAGTACTAATGAAATTAATAAAATGTTAGAAGTGCTTAAGAGGATAGTTATATATCCTAATATTGAAGAATTATCTAAGAATATTAATACAGGTCCAGCTATATATATGCCAGATAGTTTAGAGCAATTTAATGAGTTTAAACAAGCCTATACAAATTTATTATTTTTATCTCATAACAATTGGATAACAATTTTAGATAAAAATAGGGAAGAAGTAGTCAAGGAGAGTAAATATATAAAAAGATACGATATATTACCAAGACCAATAATTTTAAAACGAAAATATGTACTTTCTTCTATTTTAGAACAATGTAATGATATGTCAGTTAAAGAAGCTATAGCAATAGTAGAAATGTTAGGATGGGATTAACATTTCTAAATAGCTTTAAGTAAGAATTATTATTATAGTCTTTTTATAGCTTTTTATATATTATTAATTTAGTAATGAGAAAAAATTTTATTTTTAGCTATAGTTAATTTTATTAGAATTATTAACCTTAAGTATCTATAAGGTTAAACAGAAGTAAAAAATAATTTATTATAAAAGAAAAGTAGATTGTGAAATTAAAATCTACTTTTTTATGGTATTATTGAAAAATGAGTTATTATTTAAAAGTATTATATTGTGGAGAAATAAATGTATAAAAAGTGGACAATAAAAGAGATAAAAGAAGAATTAATTGATATAGGAATAAAATTAGAATATCCTACTAATTTAAAAGTTGAAATTTCAAATAGGGCAACTAAGAGAATGGGAGCTTTTTTTTATATAAAAGAAAAAGAATCAATAGTACCAATAAAATTTGTTTTTGCAAAGAGATTAATAGATGGAAATTATCCAGAGGAAGTTGTGAGGGAAGTAATAATACATGAATATCTTCATTATTATTGTGATACAAAAACAGGATTAAGCAATGGACATAATAAATTCTTTAAATCAATGTGTTTAAAATGTGGAATATCTAGTAAAGCAACATTTAGCTACAAAAGTATAAATGAAGATATATATATTAAAAAGCATGTTAAGATATATAATATATATTGTAGAAAATGTGGTAGATTAGTATGTGTACATAGGCGAAGAGATGCAGCTGAAAGAAAAATAAAAAGCTATATTTCTAAATGTTGTAATTCAAGATTAGAATGTAAAATAAATAATATTTAATGAAGATTAGCTTTATGGTTGTAGTATTTTATGTTTTGTATTATTATAATACCATTAATTAAACTAAAGGAGAAAAAGAATGGAAAAAGAAAACTTAGAACAAGAAGAAAAGCAAATTATGACATTTTTAGATGAAGAAGGAAATAAAGTGGAGTTTGAAGCTATTGCAAGAATATTCTTAGAAGAGCAAGAATATTTATTATTAGCTCCTGCAGATGATGAAGAGTCAGAAGATGTTTATGTATTTAGAATTGATAATGTAGAAGGCAAAGAAGAATTAAATCTTGTTGAAGATGACAAAGAGTTCTTAGCAGTTAAGAAAGAATATAAAAAATTACTTTATTAATTGGAGGATTTAAATGAAAGTTAATGAAATAGTGAGTTTTTTACAGGAAAATGAGCTTGGTGATGTAGAAATATTAAAATCAGAAAAAGATTTATTATTAGTAAACTTCTATTATGATTTTGATGAGGATTTATTAGCAGCAGCTAAAGCGTATGCTAAAGAAGAATGTGAAGATGAATCAAGTGAAGCATGGGAGAAAGAATATTACTTACCTTATTTATATGATTTTTGTAATGACGAAGTTTTATCTATAGTAGAAGATATAACAGAAGAGCTTAATATTGCAGGAGAGTTTATGGCATTCCAAATGAAGGATAGAACTGCTGAGTATGTACAGTTTATGGCTCTATTTACAAATGAAGATAGTGATATATCAATAGAAGAAGTGGTAAAGGATTACATTGGATAAAGTTTTCAATAATAAATTTTAAAATACCTATTGAACTTATAAATTTATTTGATATAATAAAATCATAATAAATCCTGAGATGTGCGCTTAGCTTATAATATTCAACCTACATTATATTTACGGGATTTGCAATAGATTTATAGATGTCGGGCTTCATTTAACATTAGAAGATGGCAGAAGTAAATTGCGCGAAACCCACCTGCGAGTTGCAGGTGTGAGTATATAAGTGACCGGCATGTCGGGACATGATTTGAGAATTAAACACCTCGTTAAGAGGTGTTTTTCTTTTTGTCTTATGGAATTTATTTAATTTAGATTAGCATAAGTAAATAATAGCATTTAAGCGGCTTTATATTTAGATATAGATTTCGAGGTTTTTTTCTTGTATTTAATATAGATTCGCTTTTGTTTTTTGCAAATTAATTTGTCCAAGTTTTGAGAAAGGTAAATAATAAGTATGTTACTTGGAGATAAATAATTAAGAAGAAAATTTAAGTAGATTTTATTTCTTTCGATTTTTCTATGTAACGACTTTGTTTTCATTTTTTCACATCCTTTTGATAAAATATTACATCTGTATAATAATTATAACAAATCTAGCTAAGATGTAAATTAAAACAATTATACAAAATTTTACAAAAACATACAAAATAAGGAAAGATGAAGAACTGGAAATTCTAAATATATAGTAGTTGAATAATAAAAATATAGAGAAAATAGTAGAGTAAAATAAAAATAACTAACTAAGTTGATAATATTGATAAATAAATGTAAAATAAGAGTAAATACACAAGAAGAAAGGAAGAAAATAGAATGGATTATACAAAAGCACCAATAGATGATGTTATAAAAAGAATAAATGAATTATATAAAAAAAGTAAAGAAGAAGGATTAAACGAAGAAGAAAAAGAAGAACAACAAAAGCTAAGAAGAAGATATATTGATAATGTCAAAGCAAATTTTAGAGTTCAATTAGAGGGTGTTGAGTTAAAGAAAAAGCAATAGTTTAAGGAGAGTAAAATGTCAGTTGCAGTAGAGAAATTAATTAAGGACTTTGATTTAGAAGTTTTAGTCCAAGGGGATGAAAGTGTAGAAATTTCAGTAAACGATATTAATAGACCAGGATTACAATTGGCTGGATTCTATAACTATTTTGCACCAGAAAGATTACAGGTAATAGGTAAAGCAGAATGGTTTTTTCTAGATGCTATGCAAACAGAGTTACGTAAGAAAAGAGTTGAAAAATATTTCAGCTTTAAATCAAATTGTATAGTAATAACTAGAGGATTAGAACCACACGAGGAATTTGTTAAGGCAGCTAAGAAAAATAAAACTTGGTTATTAAGAAGTAATATGGTTACTACTAATTTTATTAGTAAAATGACAATGTATTTAGCTGACAAATTTGCACCAGAAACTAGATTGCATGGTGTATTAGTAGACGTGTATGGTATTGGAATATTAATAACAGGAGAAAGTGGAATAGGCAAAAGTGAAACTGCTTTAGAGCTTATTAAGAGAGGTCATAGACTTGTTACAGATGATGCAGTAGATATAAGAGAGATAGATGGATCATTAATAGGGACATCACCAAGAATTACTATAGGGATGTTAGAGGTTAGAGGAATAGGAATAATTGATATTCCATCACTATATGGAGTAAGTTCAATACTTCAATCCAAAAGTATTAATCTTATAATGCACTTTGAACACTGGAAAGATGATGGAGATTATGATAGACTAGGAACTAACCAAGATGCTCAGGAAATTCTTGGGGTAAATGTGAGAAAATTGAGAATTCCTATAAGACCAGGAAGAAATATTGCTGTTATTATTGAAGCTGCAGCTGTTAACTATAGACATTCATTAATGTCTGATGTAACACCTGTAGATATAATAGAAAGTAGAATGGCTAAAGATAGCAATTAAAATTAAATGGGGGTATAAAAATGAGTGAAGAAAAAACTAAAAATGCATGGTTAAAATTTGATGAAAAAGGAAGACTAGACATTTTTAATTTCTGTGAGGGCTATAAAAATTATATGTCAGTATGTAAAACAGAAAGAGAATCAGTTTTGGAAGCTATAAGATTAGCAGAAGAAAAAGGTTATAAGGATTTAAATTTAGTAATTAAGAATGGTGAAACTTTAAAAAGTGGAGATAAGGTTTATTTGAATAATAAAGATAAGGCTTTAGTACTATTCTTAATCGGTAATGAACCAATAGAAAATGGTATGAGAATAATAGGTTCTCACGTAGATTCACCTAGATTAGATTTAAAACAACATACTTTATATGAAGATGGTCAAATGGCTTTAATGGATACTCACTATTATGGAGGTATCAAAAAGTATCAATGGATAGCTTTACCTTTAGCAATTCATGGAGTTGTAGTTAAAAAAGACGGAACAAAGATAGATGTAGTAATAGGAGAAGATGATAACGATCCTGTAGTAGGAATATCAGATCTTTTAGTTCATCTGTCTGGAGAACAACTTCAAAAGAAAGCAAATGAAGTTATTCATGGTGAAGATTTAAATGTTCTTGTAGGAAATATTCCTCTAGAAGGAAAAGAAAATGATGCTGTAAAAGCAAATATATTGAAACTACTTAAGGATAAATATGATTTTGAAGAAGAGGACTTTATATCTGCTGAAATAGAAGTAGTACCTGCTGGAAAAGCAAGAGATTTAGGTTTAGATAGAAGTATGGTAATGGCATATGGACAAGATGATAGAATATGTGCATATACTTCTCTTATGGCTTTATTAGATTTAGATAAAGTAGAAAAAACTTCTGTTATATTACTAGTTGATAAAGAAGAAGTAGGTAGTCAAGGGGCTACAGGAATGCATTCTAGATTTTTTGAAAATGCAGTAGCTGAAATAATGGATAGATTGGGACAATATTCAGAACTAAAACTAAGACGTGCTTTATCTAATTCAGCTATGTTATCAGCAGATGTAACAGCTGCTTTTGATCCTAATTACGCTTCTGCTTATGAAAGAAAAAATACTGCTTACTTTGGAAGAGGGCTAGTATTTAGCAAGTATACTGGAGCAAGAGGTAAATCAGGATGTAATGATGCAAATCCAGAGTTTATAGCTTGGCTTAGAAATATAATGGATAAAAATAATATAGCTTATCAAACAGCTGAACTTGGAAAAGTAGACCAAGGAGGCGGAGGTACTATTGCTTATATTTTAGCAGAGTACAATATGGAAGTTATTGATTGTGGAGTAGCACTTCAAAATATGCATGCACCATGGGAAGTTTCAAGCAAGGTAGATATCTACGAAACAATGAGAGGGTACAAAACTTTCTTAATTGAAAAATAAAGAAATCTTAAAACTACCTTCATAAACTTAGTGTTTTAGTAGAACTAGGAATATAAATTATCTCAATAACTAATACTAAAGCGTAGTTAGGTGATAAAGAGAGATTAAATAATAAAGATAAAAGCTAGAAGATTTTTCTCTTCTAGCTTTTATTTATTTTACTGAATTAATGAATTTTTCTAAGCTTTCCTCATCAAGTGACATAGAGCCTAATGAACCATGTCCATTATCCTCTTCCATACCATGAGAGTCAGAGCCACAAGAAATTAGTAAGTTATTTTTGTTTGCAAACTTTCTGAATTTTTTTTCTTCATCAGGAGTATTTAATGCATATACTGCTTCAAGACCATCTATACCAAGAGGTAAAATATCATTAACTGATATTTTTTTTAGTAAAACAGGATGTGCTAAGAATACTTTAGCATTATATTTTCTTAAAAGAGATATTCCTTCTTCTGTAGACATTTTATTAGCTGGAATATAGGCTGGGCAATCATCACCTATAAAGTTTTTAAATATATAGTCATAATCATAAGGATAACCAGCTTCGATAATAGTTTTAGCTATATGAGGTCTAGCAATAGTATCTTTTCCATTTTTTAAAACATCTTCTACTTTAATTTCGATGTTATTAAATTTTTTAAGTCTTGCTACTATTTCTTCTGCTCTTCTTATACGCTTATCTTTTAATTCTTGTAAAAAATTATTTAGTTCAGTATCTTTATAATCATCACCTTTAAAAAAGCCAAGAAGGTGAACAGTTTCTTTATTATGAGAAGTAGAAAGCTCTATTCCAGGAATAAAAGTCATTCCTAAACTCTCTGCCATATTTTTAGCCTCATCTATACCAGTTAATGTATCATGGTCTGTTAATGCTAAATATTTAACTCCCTTATCAAAAGATTTTTTTACTACTTCTGATGGAGAAAATGAGCCGTCTGAAGCTGTTGAATGAGTGTGAAAATCACATTTTACCATAATTACTGTAATCTCCTTTCAAGTAATTGTTTTTTGTCATAGAAAGCTATGATATAATTTATTCATTATTTATTTTAGCATAAAAGATAAAATAATGGCGAAGAATTTGGAGGAATTTATGTTTTTAATGATAGATAATTATGATTCTTTTGTTTATAATCTTATAAGATATTTTGAAGAACTTAACGAAGAAGTTGTAGTATATAGAAATGATAAAATAACATTAAAAGAAATAGAAGATATGGATTTAGAAGGAATAATAATTTCTCCGGGACCTAAAGCGCCTAAAGATGCAGGATTAAGCTTAAATATCATTGATAGGTTCAAAAGTGAAGTACCAATATTAGGGATATGCCTTGGACATCAATGTATAGGACATTATTTTGGAGGAAATATAATTAAAGGTAAAGAACCAGTACATGGGAAAATAAGCTATATAGTACATAGTGGGGAAAAGATTTTTAAAAATGTAAAAAGTCCATTAAGAGTTACTAGATATCACTCGCTTATTGTAGATAATGAAAGTTTTCCAAGTTGTTTAGAGATTACTAGTAAGACAGAAGATGATGTAATTATGGGGATTAGACATAGAGATTATCATATTTATGGGTTGCAGTTCCATCCAGAAGCAGAGATGACTGAAGATGGACACACTATGTTAAAAAATTTTATAGATATATGTAAAAACTATAAAAAGAGAGGTTAATAGATGAAGTTTAAGATAGAAGAGTTTTCAACGGATTTGAATGTATTTGAAGTTTATAATTGCGTTAAAGATAATAATAGTATATTACTTGATAGTTCAAAGGAAGATAAGGATTTATCAAAGTACTCATTTATAGGATTAAATTCATTTTTGACATTTGAAGCTTATGGTGAAAATTCCTATGTTAATGGAGAAAAAGTTAAAGGAGATCCTTTTTTAGTATTAGAAGAATTAATAAAAAAATATAGCTTTAAATACGATATAGAATTACCTTTAGTCGGTGGTACTATTGGTTATATTTCTTATGATGCGGGAAGAATAATTGAAGATATTCAAGATTTTTCAAAAGAAGATTTTAAAATTCCAGATATAAGATTCAAATTCTATGATAATATAATAATATTTGATCATATGAATAATAAAAAATATATAACTGCTTTAGGTATAAAAGAAGATTCTACTGAAAGTATTAATATTATAATAGACAAGATATATAAATTTGATAAGATATATAAATCAGAAGATTTATATAATGAGCAAGTTGTTGATAAAAAAATAGATAATAAATTTTACTCAAATTTTTCAAAAGAAGAATATATTGATAAAATTAAGAAACTAAAAGAGTATATAAGAAGTGGAGATGTATATATAGCGAATATGACTCAAAGATTTTTTTGTGAGTCTAATGAAGATGCTATTAATATTTATAAAAATTTGAGAGAGATAAATAAAGCACCGTTTTCGGTATTTGCAAATTATGATGATTTTCAAATAATATCGTCATCACCAGAGCGATTTATTCAAATTAAAGATAGAAAAGCCCATACTAGACCTATTAAAGGGACAAGACCTAGAGGGAAAGATAAAAAGGAAGACTTATTAAATAAGGAAGCATTAATTAATAGTGAAAAAGATAAAGCAGAGCTATTGATGGTAGTAGACTTAGAGAGAAATGATTTTAGTAAGGTGTGTAAGCCACATACGGTAAAGGTCACTGAGTTATTTAAATTAGAAGAATATGCTACAGTGTTTCATCTTGTTTCAACAATAGAAGGAGAATTGAAGGATCAAATATCGGAAGTTAAATTTATAAGAGAGTGTTTTCCAGGGGGATCTATTACAGGTACTCCTAAAATAAGAGCTATGGAAATAATTGAAGAGTTAGAGATGTTAAAGAGAAATATTTATACAGGATGTATAGGATATTTTGATTTTAGGGGAAATTCTGATTTTAATATTGCTATAAGAACTATTATAAAGAAAGAGAATAAAGCTTACTTTGGTGTTGGTGGAGGAATAACTTATGATTCTATTGAAGAGGACGAATATGAGGAAACACTAGATAAAGCAAAAGCATTAATGAAGGTGTTATAGTGAGAAAAATAGTTTTTAATGATGATAAGGCTTTAATAGATACTGGAATATTCTTTGGAAGAGGAGTATTTGAAACGATATTATTAAAAGGTAAGCCACATTTTTTGAATGAGCATATTGAAAGATTAAATGATGGAATTACAAAGTTGTCTTTAGGAGACCATATAACTTCAGATATGGTTTTAGAAAAAATAAATGAGTACAAACTAGACAACTTAGCGTTAAAAATAGTTGTTACTGAGAAAAATATAATTTTTTCTACTAGAGAGATTAAATATAAAGCTGAAAATTATGAACAAGGATTTAAAGTTAAATTATCAAATAATATAAGAAATAGTAAATCATGTTTAACTTATATTAAATCTATTAATTATCTGGATAATTTATTAGAATATGAAAAGGCACAAAAAGAAGAATATAATGAGGTGCTTTTTTTAAATGAAAATAATAAGTTATCAGAAGGATCTACTACAAATGTTTTTATAGTTAAAGATAATAAAATTTACACGCCTTCTGAAAAATGTGGTTTATTAAGTGGTATTATAAGAAAATATGTAATAGATAATTTTAAAGTTTATGAAAAGGAAATATCTAAAGAAGAATTGCTAAATGCTGATGAAGTATTTCTAACTAATTCACTTGTAGGAGTAATTAAAGTTTCAGAAATCGAAGGTTGTAAATTTAGAAATAGAGTTACAGAAAAAGTTAGAAAAGCTTATGAAGAGTATATAGGTATTAGGGAGGAAAATTAAATGGATAGAGAAAAGATATTAGAAGGTGCTAGGCTTATATTAGAAGGTATAGGTGAAGATGTAAATAGAGAAGGGCTTTTAGAAACTCCAGATAGAATAGCTAGAATGTATGAAGAAATATTTGGAGGACTAGGGAAGGATGCAAAGGAGATTTTATCAAAAACTTTTGAAGTTGATAACGATGATCTTGTAATAGAAAAAGATATTACTTTCTTTTCTATGTGCGAGCATCACTTAGTACCTTTTTATGGAAAGGCACATATAGCATATATACCAAATGGAAGAGTTGCAGGACTTTCAAAGCTTGCAAGAACTGTTGAGCTTTATTCTAAAAAACCACAGTTACAAGAAAGATTAACATCAGAAATAGCAGATGCTATAATGGATAATTTAAATGCTAAAGGAGCTATGGTTGTAATTGAAGGTGAGCATATGTGTATGACTATGAGAGGTGTTAAAAAACCTGGAGCTAGAACTATTACAACAACATATAGAGGCGTATTTAAAGAAGATTTAAACTTAAGAAAAGAAACACTTGGATTAATTAAGAGTTAGGGAGGTTGTTTTGAAAAAGGTAAATGATATTTTAAATAATACTTTATATAAAGAAAACTTAGAAAAACTTTTGAAGTATGAAGAAAAGAGAGAGTTTTGTAGACATGATTTAAAACATTTTATTGATATGGCTAGAATTGCATATATTATGGTTTTAGAAAAAGGATTACCATACGCTAAAGAGTTAATATATGCTATAGGTTTATTACATGATATAGGAAGAGTGAAGCAATACGAGGAAGGAATTCCTCATCATATCGCAAGTGTTGAGTTGAGTAAAGAAATATTAAAAAAAATAGATTTTACAGAAGAAGAGAAAAATATAATAATAAAATCTATCCAAAATCACCGTAAAGAGGCTGATGATGAACTAAGCTTAATAATATACAGAAGTGATAAACTTTCAAGAGAATGCTTTAACTGCAAAGCAATAAATGATTGCTATTGGAGTGACGAAAAGAAAAACTTAAAAATCAATTACTAACTAGTAACTCTTAATCGTTAACTGTCAACTAAAGTAAAGGGGTTGTATTATGAAAATAGGAAATAAAGAATTTAATCTAGGAGAAAGAACATATATTATGGGAATTCTTAATGTAACACCAGATTCTTTCTCAGATGGTGGTAAATATAATGAAGTGGAAGAGGCAGTAAAGCATGCTAAAGAACTTGTAGATGCTGGAGCTGATATAATAGATATAGGTGGAGAGTCTACTAGACCAGGAGCTTTATATGTAACTGAAGATGAAGAAATAGAAAGAGTAGTGCCTATAATAAAAGCTATAAAGGAAAATTTAGATATAACAATATCTATTGATACATATAAGAGTAAAACAGCAGAAGCTGCAATAAAAGCAGGTGCTGATATAATAAATGATGTATGGGGATTTAAAAAAGATAAAGACATGGCAAAAGTTGCTGCAAAGTATAAAGTACCTTGTATATTGATGCATAATAGAGAAGAGAAGCCTTATAAAAATCTTATGGAAGATGTTTTAGAAGATTTAAAGGAAAGTATAAATCTTGCATTAGAAGCTGGAGTTAAAAATGAAAATATAATTTTAGATCCAGGAATAGGATTTGCTAAGACTTATGAAGAGAATCTTTCTGTTATGAATAATGTTGATAAACTTAAGGAGTTAGGATATCCAGTTCTTTTAGGTACATCTAGAAAGTCAATGATAGGATTAACATTAAATCTTCCGGTAAATGAAAGAGTAGAAGGAACAATAGCCACAACTGTAATTGGAATAATGAAGGGCTGCGAATTTATTAGAGTACATGATGTTCTTGAAAATAAGAGAGCGGCAGTTATGACTGATAAAATTATTAAGGCAAAGTAGGGTAAGATGATGGATAAAGTATATTTAAAAGATATTGAAATTTTTGCAAATCATGGAGTATTTAAAGAAGAAAAAGTATTAGGACAGAAGTTTATTCTTTCATTAGAGTTATCTTTAGATTTTAAGGAAAGTGCTGTTAGTAATGATTTAACTAAGTCGGTTCATTATGGAGAGCTTTGTCATAAGGTAGAAAAGCTTTTTCAAGAAGAGAGCTGTGATTTGATTGAAACTGTAGTAGATAAAATTGCAAAGTTTGTTTTGGAAGAATATAAAATTGTAAATGAAGTTAAAGTATTATTAAAAAAGCCATGGGCACCTATAAATAGACATTTAGATTATGCAGCTGTAGAAACTACAAGAAAGAGAAGCGTTGCTTATATAGCATTAGGAAGCAATATAGGAGATAAAAAGAAGTATATAGAAGATGCTATAGTTAAAATAGCAGAAATTAAACATGTTGAAGTTATAAAAGAAGCTGAAATAATAGATACAAAGCCATGGGGTTATGAAGAACAAGATGATTTTTTAAATACTGCAATAGGAGTTGAAACACTTCTAACACCTAAAGAGTTGATGAAAGAACTTTTAAGAATTGAAAAAGAGTTAGATAGAGTTAGAGAGTTAAGATGGGGACCTAGAACAATTGATCTAGATATAATACTTTTTGATGACATAGTTAGTAATGATGAATTTATAATAATACCTCATCCACAAATGCATCTAAGAGAATTTGTTTTAGAGCCACTAAATGAAATTGCTCCATATGCAATACATCCTTTAAAAAATAAGAGGATTTTTGAATTATTGAATGACTTAAAAAATAAAAAATAGGTGATACTAATTTTCGTAGTATCACCTATTAATATAATAATATAAAAATTAAATAACATGGTTTAGTTATTATCTCTTTGGTGTGATTTATTTACTATATAAGAGCAAAATGAATAAAGGTTATTATAAGTTGAAACACCTTTCATAGATATTTTATCCTCTTCGAAATTTCCATCCCAAGGATAAAGGGTAATGGAAGAGGTATCATATACATTTATTATAAATTTTTCATGTGCAAATTCTATACAGAGTTCATATTTTGCTTTGTCAGTTGTTTCTAAGTCAGTTAGGTAATTATCATTATTTAAAGATTCGAAAAAGTTTAGAAGAATATCTTTATCTTCTTCATCTACAGTATAATATTTGTAGAAATCTGTATCAAATACCTTTAATGTAAAAGGTTCATTGATTTTTAAGTTTTTATATATTAAGCTTGAATAATAATAATCATTAGGTTTAGATTTAAAATTTAAGTATCTTGGATTATCAAACATACATCCTTGTAATGATAAAATAAGAATAGTTATTATAATAAATTTAAAGTATTTCATTTTTACCTCCATAATAAGTAGACTTATTAAAACTTATTCTTATATGTATTTATTTAGAACATATACTATTATTAAGGTAAAATTAATTTTAAATATAATTATAATTATGACAAAGATAAAGGGTAATAACAACTGCTTTAAAAAATAAAAAATAACTCATATCTTGCAAAGATATAAAAATAATAGTATAATAGCATAGAAAATAAAATTTAGGATTGAGGTTGATGTAATGAATAGTACGTTTAAATCTATAATATTTACTGGAATAGGATTAGCTATATTTTTTGCAATATCTTGGTTATTCATTAGTATAGTACCATATCTATTAGTAGGTGGGTTAATAATATATATAGTAGTAAAGTTTAGAAAATACTTTAATAATAAAAATAAAGGTTCAAATAATCAAAATGGAACTGAAACAGTTTATGAAAGTTCTAATGTACAAGCAGATTATTATAACGAAAATGAAAAAGTTATAGATGTAGATTATAAAGAAATGGATTAGTGAGAATAATATTCTCACTTTTTTTATATTAATAAAACTTTCTTTTGTTAAATAATTATAAAAAAATATATACTACATAAAATATTATGGAAATCTATTTTATAAAACAAAGGAGAAAGTTATGGCACACAAAAATAATAAAAATTCAAAAGATAATAAAAAAGCTGGGAAAAAGACTAAAGCAGAACTAAAAGAAATGAAAGTAGAAACTGCTAATGAGATAGGGTATTCAAAAGAATCAAGAAAACTTGGAAGAGATAAACCAAGAAAACCAGAGGCACAAGCTTAAGGAATATTATCAGAATGGCAAATAGTAAATTGATTTATATTTACTATTTGTCATTTGTAATTATTTACACTTTGTTTATAGATTTTTGTTGAATTTTCTGTCATAATACATTATGTAAAGATTTATAAGGTAGGTTGATTAAAATGAGCAAATTTACAGTAAGTACAGTTATAGCATATCCATTAGAAGAAGTTTTTGATAATTTTATACAATTAGCTAAAGAACCTTTTAATAAATTTAATGAAGAAAATCCAATAGGGGCAAAGAGTAAAAGAGTTGCAAGAAAAACAAAAAGCGGAGATATTTATATGGAAACATCCGTTACAGATTATATAAAAAATGAGGTTTATGAAACAAGAACTATGTTTCTTAGCTCTAAGTATACAGGAAGATATGAATTTAAAGATGCTGGAGATGATTGTACAGAGATAATATTAACTGAAAGTCAAGATCTTTATGGAATTATGAATAAGATTGGATTTGTATTTCAATCATTAACAGCTAAGAAAAAGATTAAAAAGAAGCTTGATAATACAATAAATGCGTTAGAAGATAAAATAATAAAAGAAAGAAATAAAAGCGAAAATAAAAAAGTAAAATAGAGTTAACTTATTAAAATACCCTGTCTAAATGTGAGACAGGGTATTTTATATTTAAGAAGCTGAAGAGTCATTTTTCGTTAATTCTTAATTTTTAACTATTAATTAACTGATTAAAACGCCCAATTTCCATTTTTAAAAACTTGTATAACTTCACCAGATTCAGTTAATCCTGTAATAGATAAATCTTCTGTTCCAATCATAAAATCAACGTGAATATTAGATTCATTAGTTCCTCTTTCTTCTAACTCTTCTTTAGTTAAAGTGTCAGCATCTTTAAAGCAAGGATATGCTTTACCAAAAGCAAGATGGCATGCTGCATTTTCATCAAATAATGTATTGTAGAATATTAAGTTAGAATTTGAAATAGGTGAATCATAAGGAACAAGGGCAACTTCACCTAAGTATTTAGCTCCTTCATCACTATCTAACATTTGTTTTAATACTTCATATCCCTCTTCGGCAGTAAAATCTATAACTTTACCATCTTTAAAAGTAATAGAGAAATTATCTATTAAATTACCACCATAGCTTAAAGGCTTAGAAGAGTAAACTATACCATTAACGCCATCTTTCTTTGGAAGAGTAAAAGCTTCTTCTGTAGGTATGTTTGCATTAAAGCCAATTCCTGAAGCACTTTCTTCTAATCCGCCAGCCCATGTATGGTTATAAGGTAGTTCTACAGTTAAATTACTTCCTTTAGAATTAGTTAAAGTAAGGCTTTTAAAATTCTTTGAATTTAAGAAATCAAGATTCTTTTTAAGTTCAGCATTATGTTCATCCCAAGCTTTTATTGGATCTTCAGTAGTTACTCTACTAGCATCTAATATAGCTTTAAATAATTTTTCAAAAGCTTCATCATCTGATAAGTTAGGGAATACTTTTTTAGCCCATGGCATTGTTGGGTAAGATAATACACACCAACGATTTTTATTACTCATAGAGTTTTCATAGTATTCCTTTAAAGCAAGACTTCTAGCTTTCTGATGAGCACCTATTTTATCTACAGAAATCCCTTTTAATCCATCAGGATCATTAGCAGAAATAGAAATAAAACAAGCACCAATTCTTGAATAGTAGTTATAGCTTTCACCAAACCATTCAGGAACATTAGAAATAGTTTCAATAGAGCTATTTTCAAGCTTGATCTTAGTAAGTTGTTGGTCGCCATAGTGAACTACTACATCTTTAGCACCTGATTTGTAAGCTTCTTCAGTTATCAGTCTAGCAAATTCAGCAGTTTCTATTGGTGAATTTATTACAAGGGTATCACCATTTTGAATATTTACTCCAGTTTTAACTGCAAGTTTTGCGTATTTTCTTAATAAATCATTATTCATAGTGTTTCCTCCTAAATTTTAGTAATTTATTTATTATTATATCATAGTTAAATAGAAATAATAAAATTTTACGAATTTACATAAAAAATTATTGTTAATCAGTTTATTACCTTGTAAGAATTGATTATTATAAATATAATAATTACTACAAGAATAGTAAAGAGGAGAAAGCAAATGAAAAATTTATTAGTGAATTTAGTTGATAAAAATAAAAAATATACAGAAGAAGGGCTAGTAGCTTCATATATACCAGCGCTTTTAAAGGCAAATAAGGATGATTTAGGAATATGTGTTGTAGATATTAAAAATAACGAGGAATACTGGGCTGGAGAAAGTAATGTGAAATTCACTATCCAAAGTATTTCTAAGGTTGTAGGACTTATCATAGCACTT
>OLNJ01001038.1_pt1 | contig 17088 bp, 19 predicted proteins | sample 1672191 | NCBI WGS metagenome assembly OLNJ01 (sample SAMEA3136657, study PRJEB25190) | human gut metagenome | biome: human gut; feature: human-associated habitat; material: faeces | place: Austria | collected 2013 | reverse complement strand
TATTTTTACTTAAACATATTCGTATAATTAATAATTTTTAAAATATTATTTAATTATTTTCTACTCTATAAACTACTCTCTATTAATATTAATTATTGACAAATATCTATTTCCCAACATATAATATAATTAAATAAAATAGAAAGGTGGAAGTATATACATGGATAATATTACTTCTATATTTAAAGAAAAGAAGCTTAAACTTACACCTCAAAGACTTGCTGTATATCAATACTTAATGGGAACTAAGGATCATCCTTCTGCAGAAGCGATTTACAAAGCTCTTCAACCTATATATCCTACAATGAGCTTAGCTACAGTTTATAAGGCACTTAAAACTTTAGTTGAAGTTGGTTTAGTACAAGAAATTAATGTAGGTGAAGGTAATTTTAGATACGATGCTACAGTAAATGATCATGCCCATATTCAATGCTTAAAATGTAGTAGAGTTGATGATTTAGAAATTGATTCATTCCCAAATTTAAATCAGATAGCAGCCGAAAATTCTAAGTACGAAATAAAATGGAATAAACTTTTCTTTTACGGTGTTTGTGAAAGTTGTCAGTAAGTATTATTTAATACTTACTGTTTTTTTATTATGAATTTATATTTATATCCTCTCATATAATTTATTGAGGTGATATTATGGTAAAGTTTATTGTATTAGAAAAAAAGAAAATCTTTAGATGGCTTTTTATAATTATTCTTTTAGCACTCTTCTTAATTATATTTTTTTCAATTTTCTTTAAAAATGATTCTCTCGAATCTTTTATCTCATCAACTATACATAATTCAAATGATAAGGACTATAACGGTGATGGAATTTTAGATAGTATAGTAGTTGATAAAAAAAATTCACATTATATTATAAAAGTAAAAACCTCTAAAAATGAATATGTGCTAAAAAATGACTTATACGGAGATGCTTTAATCGATTTATATGATTCTGTATCTATAAAAATTACATCCTTAGACCTATCTAGAGATGGTATTCCAGAAATAATTTTAACTGGCTTTAAAAATCAAAAACCTATAACTTATATTTATCAATGGTGCGATGATGAGTTTAAAGAAGTTTTCTCTTGTTCAAAAAATATTTTTGGAATTGTAGACTCTGAAAATTCTAGAACACCTAAAATTTTATATGCACTTTCAGAAAAAGGAGATGAGTCAACAGAATCTTTTATTTTTAATGGTAAAACAATTAAAGATATAACATTTTCAAAACTTCAAATTCCTGGATTAGGAGTTATACAAAAATTCATTGATTTGATTCAACTAGATTATGAAATTGAAGATGCTCCTGGAATTTTCACCGAATATATAAACTCTGATGAACTAGGAATTCTTTGGAATCTAAGCAAAGAAAATTATAGGTATTCATTCCAAAATGGGTATTTCTATGATATAAATTGGGATAAAAACGCTCTCCCTTCCTCTATTATTTGGCGAATATCTTTCGAAAAAGTCAATTCTTCTGATTCTACGAAACCTAAAGAAGAAATTATTTTTAATGTAAAAACAGATATTAATCAATACGGAGAATATAAGATATCTAGTATAAAGAAAGAAAATTAAAAGGCCGCTCAACGCGGCCTAAAAGGGGGATGGGGGGGTTTAGCTTTAATGAAGATGTAATCTTCATTTGCTATAGGAGAATACTTCTCCGGTACAATTATATTATTAACCCTATTCCCTGCTTTTATACATTTTAAATAAATTAATCTTCAAATGCACCATCATTATATAGTTTTATAATTTTATCTATAAACTCTTTTTTCTCTTCCCCTACTATATTTCTAAAGGAATTTAGTAATTGTATGTTATCATCTTCATACTCTAAATCTTTTAAATCATCAAAGCTTTGATTCTGGTTATCAACTCTATTATTGCTTTGCGCATTTGTCTGACTTTGTTTACTATTTTGTTGACCTTGTTGTTGTGCTGGGCTTCTTCCCATACCATTCATTAAATTTTGTAAAGATCCTAAATTAAAATTATTGAAATCAAACCCATCTGCTCCCATAGATTGTAACATGCTATTTATTTGATTCATATCTATATTACCAAACATACTTAGTAATTGATTTGGATTAATTCCAAAAGGATTATTATAATTCATCTGCTGTTGCCTATTATTATTGTTATTACTATTATTTGTGCTACTTACTTCTTGCCTCTTTCTATGTCTTTTTTTAGACATAAGCCCTCCTCCTAGAGATTTCTTTACTTTCATTATATGTATTTTAATTATTTATGTTATAATTTTAGATATTTTTTTGGAGGGCCCATAAGGCCCTCCATCCTCTATACTAGCAGCAACAATCGCTTTCGCAGCAACATCCGTTTCCACCGGCATTATTTGTTCCAAATAAATTACCGAAACAGCCTCCGCATAGTAAGAATAATAGTATTATCAAGAAAGATCTATTGTTTCTTAAAAGACCTGATCCACATGCTATCAATAGGAATATAATTGGAGAAACACAGCTGTTTAATCCTGCAAATTGACTTCCACAGCATCCATTTCCGCCATAACCAGCATTATTACTTGGGCAACAGCATACTTCTTCACAACAACATCTATTTTTTTTCTTTGACATTTATACTCTCCTCCTTCCTATAACCTAGCAGCATCCGCCCAAAGCATCAAAGCCTTGATCGAATCCACTTCCAAAAGTATTACATCCTCCAAAGTTATTACCACAACCGCCACATAAGAATAAGATAACTAATAAGAATAAATATCCTCCACATCCGCTACCATATCCAGCGTTATTGTATCCACTATTTCCACAGCAACAGCAATCATTTTTACGTGGCTTACAGCAGCATCCTCCGCCACCATAATTAGCTCCTTGATTAGTGTAGAATAAAATTAACAATATCCATATCCAGCTTCCAAAACCACAACCTGATACGCTATTGAAATTTGTACCTTGTAAGCCTGTTGGACAATCACAAGAATTTAATCCATCAATAATGTCATTCATTTGCATACTTACTTCCTCCTAAGGATTTTGTTTTTTTATTTTTATACTATATACTATTCTAATTTTTATAATTTGACACTAGTTTTATTTTTGATAAAAAATTTTATAACAAAAAAAACTGCCTTTTTGGCAGTTTTTTTATTTATTCTTCTACTAAATCTCCAAAGATATTATCTATTAACTCTTCTTTCCCATTTTTCTTTACTGATGAGAATAAATAGAACTCGTCTTCAGGTCCTAGCTTCAGCGTTTCTTTAATTAATTTCTTACTTTTCCCAATTTCATTATTAGATAGTTTATCACTTTTTGTTGCAATTACTATAACCTTATATCCAAAATGTTTTATCCATTCATGCATAAGAATATCGTCTGCAGTAGGTTTATGCCTAGAGTCAACTAATAAAACTACTTTTTTCAATTGTTCTCTTTCCATTAGATAAGTTTCAATTGTTTTTCCCCAACTCTCTTTTTCCTTTTTAGATACTTTCGCATATCCATATCCAGGTAAATCAACTAAATACATTTCATCATTTATTAAAAAGAAATTTATAAGTCTAGTTTTACCAGGCGTTTGAGAAACCTTAGCTAGCTTTCTTCTATTAGTTAAGGCATTTATTATAGAACTTTTACCTACGTTTGATCTTCCAACAAAGGCAACTTCTGGTCTTACATCTACAGGGTATTGATTTCTTTTCACTGCTGATGTAATAAATTCTGATGTTTTAATTATCATTATTTTCAACTCCAATTAATGCATTCTCTAATACCTTATCAATTCTATCAGCAAAAACTAAGTTTAATTTAGATTTAACTGATTTAGGTATTTTATCTACATGTTTTTCATTTTCTTTTGGTAATATTATAGTATCTATTCCTATTCTATGAGCAGCTAAGCATTTTTCCTTAACTCCCCCAATAGCTAGTACTCTTCCAGTTAATGTTATCTCCCCAGTCATAGCAACATTGCTCTTAACCTTTTTATTTGATAAAGCTGAAACAAGTGCTGTAGTCATAGTAACGCCAGCTGAAGGACCATCTTTTGGTACTGCACCTTCTGGAACGTGTATATGAATATCATTTTCCTTATAAAAGTCTTCTGGTATTCCATATTTCTTTGCATTAGCTCTTACATAACTATATGATGCTTTTGCAGATTCTTTCATAACATCACCTAATTGTCCTGTAAGATCTAATTTACCAGATCCTTTCATAACACTAACTTCCACCGGTAAAGTATCTCCACCATAAGCTGTCCATGCTAAACCTGTTACAACTCCAACCTTATCTTCTCTATCTATTTTTTCATATTCAAATATTTTAGGACCTAGATACTTTTCAACTTTATTAGCTGATATAGTAATACTCTTATTATTGTTCTTTATAAGATCAGTTATAGCTTTACGAACAATTTTATTTATTTGTCTTTCAAGTGTTCTAACTCCAGACTCCATAGTATAACTATTTACTATTTCTTTTATTACATTATCAGAAATTTTGATGGTATCTTTGTCTAAGTTATGCTCTTTTAAAGTCTTAGGTATAAGATGATTTTTAGCTATATTAAACTTTTCTTCATAAGTATAGCCTGATATCTCTATAATTTCCATTCTATCTAATAATGGTCTAGGTATAGTGTCTAAAGAGTTCGCTGTAGTAATAAACAATACATTAGATAAATCAATATCTACTTCCATAAAGCTATCTCTAAAGTTCATATTTTGATTAGGATCTAATACTTCTAACAAAGCATCTGCAGGGCTTCCTTTATGATCTGAACTTAACTTATCTATCTCATCTAGTAAAATTAATGGATTATTAGATCCAGCTTCTTTTAAAGCATATACAATTCTACCTGGAATTGCTCCAATATAAGTTCTTCTATGCCCTCTAACTTCTGCTTCGTCTTTGACTCCTCCAAGAGAAATTCTTGCAAATTTACGATTTACTGCATTTGCTACTGATTTTGCTATAGAGCTTTTCCCAACTCCTGGTGGACCAACTAAACATAAAATAGGTCCTTTTATACTTTTTGTATATTGTTTTATAGCAAGATATTCTAATATTCTCTCTTTTACTTCATCTAAACCATAATGTTCTGCATTTAACACTTCTTCTGCCTTTTCTATATTAAAAGTATCCCTTGTACTCTTATTCCAAGGAAGGGCTATAATCCAATCTAGATAAGTTCTTATATTATTACCATCTCCAGAATTAGATGTTTTTAATCTAGAAAGTTCATATTCAACCTTTTCTTTTACATCCTTAGGCATTTTTAACTTGGCTATTTTTTCTTTATAGTTTTCTATTTCATTTTTCTCTTCATCTTCACCAAGTTCTTCTTGAATTACTTTAACCTGTTCTCGTAAGAAGTACTCCTTATTAGCCTTGTCAACTTTATCCTTAACCTTATTCCCTATTTCTTTTTCAATATTAATAATTTCTATTTCTTCTGTAATATAAAGAATTAACTTTTCAATTCTTTCGTAAACATCAAGTGTTTCAAGAATTTCTTGCTTTTTATCATCTTCAAGTTCAATAAAAGATGCCACTAAATCAGTTACTTTACTTAAGCTTTCTTCTTTAGTTATTGCTAATGGTACTTTATTCCCTTCAACATCAGCCGCTTCTATATATTGATTAAATGACTTTGTTAAAAGGTTTCTATATGCTGATTCCTTAGCATCGTCTCCTTTAACATATTCATTTTCTATTTTAACAATATTAGCTTTCATAAATTTTTCTTCATCTAATATATCAACAATTTCAGCTCTTTCAATACCTTCAACTAATACTCTTGTAATACCTTTAGGCATTTTTAATATTTGCTTAACTTTTGATATAGTTCCAATGAAGTAAACATCATCCTTAGTCGGATTTTCTATCTCAGGATCTACTTGTGATACTAAAAAAATCTCCCCATTTTCTTTCATTGCTTCTTCTAAAGCTGCTATGGATTTTTCCCTACCAACATCAAAATGTATAATCATATTGGGAAAAATCGTAATGCCTCTTAACGGAATAACAGCTAAAGTTATTTGACTTCTTTCCATTTTCCCCCTCCATTCTTCTTTACTGTTAAAATTTATCTAACCAATTTAGTATACACATAAATATATATTTTTTCAACTTTTCTATTTATGTAAAAAATACAAAACCACCCAAAGGGTGGTCTAAAAAATTTATTCTGCTTTCGCTGATAAAACATCTATATTTCCATTTAGCTTTTGAGATATAATAGCTAACTCTATTACTTCTTTTATATTTTTTACAGGTACTATCTCTATTCCTTCATAGTTTTCGAAACTATCACTCCAATTTTCTTCTGGAATTATAACTTTTGTCGCTCCAGCTTTTTTCGCTGCTAATATTTTAGCACTAACTCCACCAATAGGCTTAACATCACCTAATAGTGTTATCTCTCCTGTCATGGCAATCATATTATCTACTGGTTCTTTCATTATACAGCTATATATAGCTGTAGCTATTGTAATACCAGCGGATGGACCATCTACAGGAACACCTCCTGGTATATTAATATGAAGGTCATAGCTATCACTATTTATATTAAATACATTATTTAATGCAGTTAATACATTATGCACTGAAGAATAAGCTGTACTTTTTCTTTTTATCTTTCTATTATTAGAAGTAATTTCTTCTTCTTCAATAATACCAGATATCTTTATCTCACCTTTTCTATTTGTAATTTTTTTAGCAGTTGCTTCTAAAGACATAATCATTCCTATATTTGCTCCATATACAGCTAACCCATTTACAACTCCAATTCTATTATGGTTTTCTTTTAACTTTACATCTGGAATCTCTGAATATTGCCCATTTTCAATTACCCATTTTATATCATCTTCTGAAATTTCACTTCTATTATCATTTATTGCTATTCCAGAGCATAATTGAATTAGATTTACAACTTCTCTTCCATTACTGCAATATCTACTTATTATATCTAAACCTTTATCAGAAACAGTTAAGCCAATTTTATTAATTGAATTTTCAGCTATTTTCTTAATTTCATCTGTATGAAGTGATCTAAAAAATATTTCTACACATCTAGATCTTATAGCTGGAATAATTTCTTCAGGACTTCTAGTCGTAGCCCCTATGAGTCTAAAATCAGCAGGCAATCCATTTTCAAAAATTTCTCTGATATAGGTTGGCATATTACTATCTTCTGAACTATAATATGCACTGTCTAAAAATACTTTTCTATCTTCTAAAACTTTTAAAAGTTTATTTAATTCTATTGGATGTAACTCCCCAATTTCATCAATAAAAAGTATTCCTCCATGCGCTTTAGTAACCGCACCTGGTTTAGGTTGTGGAATCCCTGCTATACCTAAAGATCCTGCTCCTTGATATATCGGATCATGTACAGAACCTATAAGAGGATCTGCTATGCCTCTTTCATCAAAACGTATTGTAGTTGCATCTATCTCTACAAATTTAGCTTCACTTCTAAATGGTGAATTTGCTTGTTTCTTTGCTTTGTCTAAAACCAACCTAGCAGCTGCAGTCTTCCCTACACCAGGAGGTCCATAAATTATTACATGTTGAGGATTAGGTCCACATATAGCTGCCTGTAATGCTTTAATTCCTTCTTCTTGACCTATTATCTCCTCAAACTCTTTTGGTCTACTTTTCTCAGTTAATGGTTCAGTTAATTTTATTGATCTTAATTTTAATAATTTATCCATTTCTTTTTTATTCTCTTTATCTATTACTACAGTTTTTGACCTATTAGCCTTATTATTGTTAAATAAATATACAATAAAAAGAACTATCATTATTAATTGTAATATCATCATTATTTCATTCATATCTTATTCCTTTTAGCTACCTAAAAGACTATCCCTCCCTTTAATAAAACTATTTGTATTATTGACTTATTCAAATAGTTATATTCCAGAAGTAATTTATATTTTTAATATTTTTAACAAAAAAAATCACCCTAAATCATGGGTGATTTTTTTTAGGCTGTTTCCATACCCTTTTTCTTTTTAGCTTTTTTAGGTTTTAAAACCAAACGCTTTTCATTTTCAGGTAATCTAACAACTTCAGGCAATTCTTTATTCTTTACAGTATCCTCATTAATAATTATCTTTGATATATTTTCATCAGAAGGTATATCAAACATAATTTCTATCATCATATCTTCAACTATAGATCTTAAACCTCTAGCACCAGTTTTTCTTGCTATAGCTTCATCAGCAATAGCTTTAAGTGCATCTTCAGTAAACTCTAACTCAACATTATCCATCTCAAATAATTTTGAATATTGCTTAACTAAAGCATTTTTTGGCTTACTTAATATATTGATTAAAGCATTTTGATCTAGAGATTCTAAAGTAACTACTATAGGTAATCTACCTACGAATTCAGGAATTAATCCAAACTTTAATAAGTCTCCAGGTAAAATAGATTTTAAAAGAGTTCCAACATCTTTATTAGCTTTAGATTTAATATCAGCACCAAATCCCATTGAGCTAGATTGAGTTCTCTTTTCTATTATTTTATCAACACCATCAAAAGCTCCTCCACATATAAATAATATATTTGAAGTATTTATTTGAATAAACTCTTGATGTGGATGTTTTCTTCCACCTTGTGGTGGTACAGAGGCTGTAGTTCCCTCTAATATCTTTAATAAAGCTTGTTGAACGCCTTCACCAGATACATCTCTAGTGATAGAAGGATTTTCTGACTTTCTAGCAATTTTATCTATTTCATCAATATAAATTATTCCTTTTTCAGCCTTTTCAACATCATAATCAGCATTTTGAATTAATTTTAAAAGTATATTTTCTACATCTTCTCCAACATATCCAGCTTCAGTTAATGTAGTAGCATCAGCAATAGCAAATGGAACATTTAAAAACTTTGCTAAAGTTTGAGCTAAAAGTGTCTTTCCTGAACCAGTTGGTCCTAAAAGTAAAATATTACTTTTTTGTAGCTCTACATCATCTTCAATCATATTTGATTGAATTCTTTTATAATGATTATACACAGCAACAGATAACGCCTTTTTAGCCTTATCTTGACCTATTACATATTGATCTAAATAATTTTTTATTTCTGCTGGTTTTGGTAATGAAGTTGTATCTATTTCTACGCTTTCCTCAAATTCATCTTGTATAATCTCTGAACATAAATCTATACATTCATCACATATATACACACCTGGCCCAGCAATTAATCTCTTTACTTGGTCTTGATTTTTACCACAGAAAGAGCATTTTAACTGTTTTTTATCATCAAATTTAGCCATAACTTCACCTCACTTTAGCTCTGGACTCTTTTAGCTTTTCTTTATATCATTTCTAACTATAACATCATCTATTAATCCTATTTCTTTAGCTTCTTGTGCAGACATAAAGTTATCTCTTTCACACATTTTAACCATAGTTTCGTAGTCAACTTTTCCATTTGTTGATTCAGCCATAGCTCTAGTTAATGTTTCTTTAATTTTTAAAATTCTTCTTGCATGTATATCAATATCTGTTGCTTGCCCTTGGAATCCTCCTAGTGGTTGATGAATCATAACTTCACTATTTGGTAACGCAAATCTTTTTCCTGGTGCTCCCGCAGAAAGTAAAAATGCTCCCATAGATGCAGCCATACCTATACATATAGTACTAACATCAGGTTTTATATAATTCATAGTATCAAAAATAGCCATTCCTGCAGTAATTGACCCACCTGGACTATTAATATATAAATATATATCCTTATCTGGGTCTTCACTTTCTAAGAAAAGTAATTGAGCTACTATTAAGTTTGATGTAACATCATTTACTTCACCACTTAACATTACAATTCTATCCTTTAAAAGTCTAGAAAAGATGTCATAAGATCTTTCTCCTCTTCCTGTTTGTTCGACAACCATTGGAACGTAATTACTCATGTAAAACTCCCTCCTCTTTCTCTTTAAACCCTTCTTTAATAATATATCCAAATAGACAAAAGTAATTATACTTAAATTATATCTAATCTACATTATTTTGTTAAAGAAATATTTTAAATAATTGCCAGAAAAAACTTTTCTGGCAATTAACTTAATACTTATTAATTATTTTCGATTAATAATTTAACAGCTTTAGCTGTGATAACATCACTCTTTAAAGCTTCTCTTTGGCTGTTGATTAATAAATCAACCATTTTTTCATCGCTGTTTGCTGAATACATTTTAGCAACTTCTTCAGCTTTAGCTCTTATTTCTTCTTCAGTAGCATCTATATTTTCTGCTTTTTCAATAGCTTCTAATACTAAGTCTGTCTTAACTTTTCTTTCAGCATTTTCTTTCATGTATTCTCTCATTTTTTCAGCATCACTACCTGTGAATTGGAAATATTGTTCTAAAGTTAAACCTTGGTATTGTAATCTTTGCTCAAGATTTTGAACCATTTTATCTATTTCTTTTTCAATCATTACAGCTGGAATTTCAACATTTGCATTTTCAGTTGCTGCTAAAATAACTGCTTCTTCAAATTCTCTTTCAATTCTTGAAGCATTTGTTTCTTCTAATTTTTTAGTAATATCAGCCTTTAAATCAGCTAATGTATCAAATTCAGATACTTCTTTAGCAAATTCGTCATCTAATGCTGGTAATTCTTTAACCTTGATTCCTTTTATTGTAACTTCGAATTTAGCTGGCTTACCATTTAATTCTTCTCTTCCATAGTTTTCTGGGAATGTTACATTTACTTCTACATTGTCATTAACATTCTTTCCAACTAATTGCTCTTCAAAGTTTCCGATGAAAGTTCCTGAACCTATTTCTAATTCATAATCAGTTCCTTCTCCACCTTGGAATGCTTCACCATCAATGAATCCTTTAAAGTCGATAACAGCTATGTTTCCATTTTCAACGCTACCTTCTTCTTTAGTTTCAACTCTAGCATTTCTTTCTTGCATTTCTACTAACTTCTTATTTACTTCTTCTTCAGTTACTTCATAAGAATTCTTTTCAACTTTTAATCCTTTGTATTCACCTAGCTTAACTTCTGGATAAACAGTAACTTCAGCAGTATATATGAAATCTTTACCTTCTCCAACTTCAACAACATCGATTTGTGGATAGTCTACAGGTATTATATTGTTTTCTTTTAATACTTCTTTATATGAACTATCGATTGCAAAGTTTATAGCATCTTCTAAAAGCACTTCTATTCCGTAGTACTTCTTAACTACTGCCATTGGCACTTTACCTTTTCTGAATCCTGGTACATTAAATTTATTCATGTTCTTCTTATAAGATCTAGTTAAAGCTTCGTTGAATTTTTGTGCTTCTACTTTTACTTCAAACTTAACAACATTAACGTCTTTTTTTTCCATTTTAGCTTCCATTGTATATATTCCTCCTAAAACTAAGCTATTGTATGCTTATTTCGACTAAGTTATTATAACATAAACATTTAAATATTTTCAAATATTTGTTTCACAAAATTAAATTTCCCAATGTTATTATATTAATTTTACTTTACATACTTAATATTTCCATCTATTACAGCTTCTAATCCACCATCTATAATTTCTTTTAAAATAATATTACCACCCTTAAGTTCCCATATCGTAACATGTTCCTTTGTGTCTAAATCTATCAAATTTACATATTGACTTAACTCATAACCAAAGTAAGGTAAATTACTTACATAAGCAAGCTTATTATTATCTAAAAATTTAACTTGAGAATGCCATATATAATCATTATAAATAGATAAAACTTCATCTTTCTCAAAAACTTCACCATAAGGAGATACATACTTATTTAAGGTTAAATTTATTACATTTCCCTCTATATCAGCCAAAAATATATTTTGATTTTTATCTAATATAATAACTTTTTTACCTAAGCTATCTATACAATATTTATCTTTTTCTAAATTTTCAACACCTTCAATAAACTTTTCTCCATTATTATCAGATAACTTTAATTCGAATTCATTTTCGTTTAATAATACATTTATATTCTTGTATGTTTCTAAAATATCTATTTCTTTCTCTTCATTTAAGATTTCTTCTTTTTGTTCTTTTTCACTCTTTTCTTTATCTTTAATCCAAGTTGTTAAGTAGCTTTCAATATTCGTAAATTTATATCTGCTTATAAAAGTAACAGTTAAAACCACAGATATAATTATTAAAGAAATTGAGGTTACAAATATCCTCTTACGTCTTCTCATTATTCTTTCGTAATCTCTACTAAATATACTTGGTTTTCTCATATCCACCTCCAAAATCCGACTTATAATTTCTATTTATTTACACTGTAACTATTTACCTCGTGTTTTTTCGACATTTTATTTTTTTGCCTTACAACACTTAGTTTTCTTTGAACATCCATTTTTTGAACTACAACACCCTCCACATTTCAATAGCCCTAATTCCCTCATTTCATCAATTGACAGCTTAGCTTCATTAGCTGTATACTCTTCATAATCTGGTGTATTTTTTAGAATTTCTTTATATTTATCCATATAAATTAGCCTCCCTTTTCTTCTTTCTATTATATACTTATATGTGTTTTTACACATCTTTGTCATAAAAATATGAATTTTATTAATTTTTTTCAAAAAACTATTGGAATTTGTTGAAATATGATATATAATGTCATTGTAACACAAATTACATAAAAAAAAGCCCATACCACTCTTTAATAATTTTATTAGAGAGTTATAATAAAACCCCACATATGTTCGTTTATTCCCTTTCTTAAATGAACATAAACCCTTTAACCTGCACAATAGTGCAGGTTTTTTTTACCCTCAAACAAAATCTATTTAATTTAAGTAACAAAAAGACTTTAAAGAATAAATATTTTGTCATTCTTCAAAGCCTATTTTTCTATACAAATACTTACAGACTCTCATCATCTTCTTCATATAGGTTAAATCTTTGAATGCCACAAGCAATCCAAGTATCATTTTCATATTGTAAATTAACTAAAAACATCTCTTCATGACTTTCTTTTATAAAGGGTAATAACTTCTTATAAATGTCATAATTCACTTTAACAACTACATTACCTTTATAAATCTTATCCTCATATTCAAAGTCACTTTTTTCTATATTTAAATTCATATCTGAAATTCTATAATTATTTGTAAAAAATAAAGTTTTCTTAAAAATATCATCATATATTTTATCTTTAGTATCTTCATTCGCATTTATAATTAAACTTTCATCTTCTTCATTGAGTGCATTAAAAACTGAGTCAAAGAAATCATTTAACAATATATCAATATCACTCATTAGCTTTTCATTTACCATATCAATATTTAACTTAATAGTTCCACTATCATTTATATATAGTGTTTCGCTTTTTATTTTTCCCCAAGGAAACTCCTTCTCTATATATATGCTAATATCTCTATTTAGTGGAATAGGCCCAAAATTAACTACACTTTCTACCTTTTTACCAATATTTTTATTACCTATAAAAACATCAGCATCTTTGTAATCTGAATATATAGTTATATTCCCAGCATCAACACTTATATTGATAACATCCTGATCAGTAATGGTTACTTCATTCTCTCCAGTTACAAAACCAAAATCCGTTTTTAATTTATAACTAGCTACATAATTTCCTGGTATAATATTCTCCAATATTTCACCTGATTTAATAGTTTTATTATCTATAGTTACTTCAGTGTCATTAAAATTCGACTTTACTTCCACAGATACCTTGTTAATATTTAGGTAGTACTCTTCAGCTAATATATTTTTTTTGCTTTCAATCTGTAACATACCACTTTTATTATCAGCTCTTAATTTTTTAGTTACATCAAGTAATGTATCCATCTTATCATGATAATAATTCATAATCGGTATTAAATTTTCATAATTTACTCTTTTGTTATCAACTTTTAAAGTTTTTGATAACAATTTTACATCTTTATTTTCAATGGCTGTCTTAAAATTGCTTATTACTTCTTCCTTCGTAGATATACCACTGGACATGGATATCATAACAAATATAGAAAGTATCAATATAAGCATAGAAATAATGGTTATTCTCTTCTCTATACTCAAATTCATAAATTTATTTATTTTCTCTCTAAAACTATCATTAAATATAGATATCTTCTCTATAAACCTGTCTCTCATTATTTTACACCTATTCTAAAATATCAATTATCCACTTTCCACATTCTACACATTTATAAATTCTTATTATAAACGGATCTAGGTTACCATTTTCTAGATTAGTCCCATGTTGAATTAATTCTTCTTTTGTGTAAAATTCATCTTCGCTATCTAAGTACCCTTGAATTTCTACAATATAATTTTTATCAGTACTATTACAGCAATCATTTTCACCTACACAATTAATCTCTTCATAACTTAAACTTTCTTGCAAATCTTGTATTATAGGTATTAAATCTTCATATTCGTCAATATTATCTAAAAATTCCTCACTTTTAAATTCTAAATCTTTAATTTTAAACAATTCCATACTTCATTTCTCCTTTTTCTCTTTTGTTCTTTTTAATTGTATATCATTTCCTTATTTTTCATCAAGATATTTTTGTTTTTTCTCTATAAATAAAAGCTATGCATACTCATAGCTTAATATTTTAAAATATCGGATTAGTCTTCTCGTAAAAGTACATAAATATTATCATACCTACTATTATTATAAATGGTAATATCATTACTATTTTGCCTAACGGATGCGCTAAATTTACTGTCCATCCAACTCCTATACGTTTTTCAACCATCAACGCAGGATCTTTTTTATTATAGTATAATGCTCCAAGAATATACTTATCATCATCATCTCTATAATTCTCTTCCCCCTCTTCATTTGTTTTTATATTTCGTCCACCTTGACCCAAATAATAGCTCATCACTAAAAATATTACTATGCTAATAAACAATATTATCATCGGAATAGTCATTATTTCTATACTTAAATTAAAAATTATACAAATTTGCGGAATAGCCATTATAATTAATGTTTCTAAGGCTAAAATCCACGTAAATATTGAAACATACTTTTTAAATAACAACTTCTTCTCAATTGTTTCTTTAATCTTTCCACTAAATAAATCTGATTTAGATTTTACTGTAATATTGTTTATAAACATAAAGAAAAATATCATTAAAACAAGCATGAAAGGTATCCCTGCTAAATTCATATAAGCAGCAATTGTCCCTTTTTCTACTACTTTATCTACAACTCCTGAAACATTATAATGAACAGGAATTAATTGTGGTATACTATTATAATTAATCAACGTTAATATAGATATAATTAATGGTATAATCAAAAGAATTAAATAATATCTTGTATCTACAGCCTTAACTCTTGAATTCTTCTGTGGTTGTCTTAACCCGGTTTCTACAATAACAACATTTTTACTTAAAACTTTCCAACCTTTTTTATTTTTAAGATTTCTCATCTTTATCCAATAAATTATAGGTAGTATATTAATGATCCCAATCAATATAAATATGTATGTTAAAAATAGCCACATCTTCATATTTAAAAAGTATATTATATTTACTAATATTATTATCGGCAATATTAAGATAATATTTTGCTTCTTATATATTTTTTCTAATTCTAATATATCTTTATCATCTTTATATTCTAACGGCACTCTAATACCGAAATATATTCCATTATTAGAAAATCTATTTAAATTAAATACTTGAATATATAATATAATTGTAATAAACGGGAATATAAAATATTTAACTAATTCCTCCATTTTATTCTTTCTCCTTAAATAAACTATATTTTTTCTCTATGATTTTATACACTTCATCTTTTGATATACCTCTATTACAGCACTCCGCTATATAATACTCTAACTCTTCTTCAAAACTTCTTCTAAACTTATTATTTGATTCATCTAAATTTAAACTTATAAAAGCTCCTTTTCTCCTATCAATCTTTATATAGCCCTCATCTTTTAAGATACTATAAGTCTTATTAACAGTATGCATATTAACTTCTATATCTGAAGCTAAACCTCTTACCGAAGGTAATATCTCACCTTCTTCTATTTCTCCTCTAGCAATTCCTTTTATTATTTCTGTCTTTATCTGATTATATATAGGTATATCAGAATCGAAATCTATTTTAAGTAGCATTACTTCACCTCTCAATTTATTTGTTATATAAAATATATAACAGCATTTATATTTTTTCAATAACGAAATACTACAAATTTATTTTTACAACTAAAATAAATTTACTAGCTTATCCTCTTCTTGGAACAATTAGATTATAAGTAATTTTATTCATTTCGATATTTATTTTTCCTATTTTGGTCTCATTTTTATAGTTTATTAAAACCATTTCTACGCAAAATACTATTGTAAAGCAAAGAAGCTTTACATAAATAAACTTTTAATTTATTAAGGAGGGTCTAATATGGCACAAAAATTAGTTCCAGAAGCAAAAAACGGATTAGCAAAATTTAAGAACGAAGTAGCAAATGAAATGGGCGTTCCTTTTACAGATTACAACGGTGATCTTACTTCAAAACAATGCGGTAGCGTTGGTGGAGAAATGGTTAAGAGAATGGTTGAACAATACGAACAAGGCATGAAGTAAAAAAACTAAATAATAAAAAAATAAGATATCCCCAAAAAGGATATCTTATTTTTTTATAATATAACTCATTGCCATATTGTACCCTTTCTTATTTCTTTTGCCTTTTTTCCCTTTAATATTATAGTTTATTAAGAATTAAACTACGTAAAATAATACTGTAAAGTGAAGATACACTTTACAAATAATAAAAATAAAAGGAGATAATATTATGGCACAAAAATTAGTTCCAGAAGCAAAAAACGGATTAGCTCAATTCAAAAAAGAAGTAGCAAGTGAACTAGGAGTTCCACTAAGCGATTATAACGGCGACTTAACAGCAAAACAAAACGGAAGCGTCGGCGGAGAAATGGTTAAGAGAATGGTTCAACAATATGAACAAGGTATGAAATAACAAATAGTTTCTCAAAATAATTAAAGGATGATATCATATGATATCATCCTTTAAGTTTTCCAAAATATTTGGTGGCTTACCGGGGAATCGAACCCCGGACACCTTGATTAAAAGTCAAGTGC
>OLNJ01001032.1_pt1 | contig 17180 bp, 13 predicted proteins | sample 1672191 | NCBI WGS metagenome assembly OLNJ01 (sample SAMEA3136657, study PRJEB25190) | human gut metagenome | biome: human gut; feature: human-associated habitat; material: faeces | place: Austria | collected 2013 | reverse complement strand
ATTTAAATATAATAATTTTACTTATAGGGCGGGAACTTTTGGGTTCCCGCTTTTTATATAGTTCAAAAAATCTATCTTGTAAAAGGTCTTTAGAATAAAGATTTCTCTATTGATATAAATCTCCTGCTAAGTCTTCCAATTTATCTTTATCTAATATTACCAACTTTTTATTATCTCTTTTTATAATTTTTTCTAATTCAAATTCTTTTACTACTCTCAATAAATGTCTATAACTTGTTCCTAAAAACTCTGCTATTTGTGTTAAATTTTCTGTATTATTGCTATCTTCATTTGTATAACTTGCTAAAATGTAGCTTGCCAATCTATTTTCTAATGGATAAAGAATATTTACTGAGTTTGATACTGATAAACTAGCTAGCTTTAATGCCAAATGTGTTGAGATATAATGTAGAAATTTTGAATCTTTTAAATATTTTTCCTCTATTATTTTTCTAGGAACTGCTATACAGATACAATCTCTAATTGCTTGGATATTGCATTGAAACTCAATTTTGTTTAAGAGTTCTATTTCACCGACTATTTGAACTGGGGAGTAAAATCTAACCAAAAGAGATTTTCCATTTGGTGTAGTAATATATACTTTTGACTTTCCTTCAACAAACAAATATAAATACTTTAGCTCTTCCCCAGATAAACAAATATGTTCATTTTTCTTGAAATGATGTATCTCCATATAAGGATATATATCACTTGAGAATATTTCATTTATATTATATTTATTAATATAGTAATTTAATTTTTTATTATCGTTTATTTTTAACATTATTTTCTCCTTAAAAAATAATATACAAAAATGTGACATATGTCATATTTTGTACAGTTTTCTATTTGATATTATACTAAAGGCAATAAATTGTAAATTATAAAATTTTTGAAAAGGAGATTATCATGACATTATTATTAAATATCTTAGGAATTATTGTTGTTATATCTGGACTATATCTTTTCTCTGAAAATAAAGAGAAAGTTGATAAAAAGCTTATAGCAAAAGCATTATTAGCGCAATTTGTACTTGTATTTTTATTAGTTAAATTCCCATTAGGTCAAAATATAATAAGAGTAGTATCAGATTTTGTGACTAATGTATTAAGTTATGGATTTGAAGGAGTTGCTTTCGTATTTGGAGCATTAACAGATGACAGTGCAGGGTACATATTTGCAATATCGGTACTTGCGAACATAGTTTTCACAGCAGCTTTAGTTGCTGCATTATACTATCTAGGTGTAATAAACTTCATAGTTAAGTTAATAGGTGGTACAATACAAAAGTTATTTGGAACTAGTAAAGTTGAAAGTTTTGTAGCAGTTGCTAACATGTTCTTATCACAAACAGAATCACCAATACTTGTAAGTAGATATTTACCGACAATGACTAGAAGTGAACTTTTAATATTATTAATATCAGGTATGGGAAGTATGTCTGCTTCAGTATTAATGGGATATGTTGGTATGGGAATTCCAATGGAATATTTATTAATAGCAGGTGCTTTAGTTCCATTAAGTAGTATAATCGTTTCTAAATTATTAATACCAGAAACTAATAAAGAGGCTGTAGTAGAAAATGTTGTTATGGAGAGAAAAGGCGGACATACAAATATAATGTCAGCTATCTCTGAAGGTGCTTCAAACGGTGTACAATTAGCAATTGGTATAGGAGGCTCACTTATAGCGATAACTGGGTTAGTTGCTTTAGTTAATGGTGCATTAGGAGTAGTAGGTTTATCATTACAACAAATATTATCTTATGTATTTGCACCTTTAGCATACTTAATGGGAATAAATCCAGACAATATATTAACTGCTGGACAATTATTAGGTTCAAAAATGGTATTAAATGAGTTTGTTGCTTACGGTGACTTAGGTCCTATAATAGGCTCATTTGATTACAGAACAGGACTTGTTATTTCAATAGCATTAGCTGGATTTGCAAATATATCAAGTATAGGTATATGCATATCAGGTATATCAATATTCTGTCCTGAAAGAAGAGGCGAAATATCAGATATAGCATTTAAAGGAATGATCGGTGGATTTTTAGTAAGTTCATTATCAGCAATGATAGTTGGATTATTACTACTATTCTAATTAAGTTTATTAATACAGACTTAAGCTTCGGCTTAGGTCTTTTTTTGTGTTACTATACACTTTCAAATAGCTTTACCTCGAGTATTATACAAGGGCAAAGCTATTTGTACTTATATAAAAATATTTTAGTCTATAAAAAATATCTTAAGCTACAACAAGAGATTTAGTTGCCAATTTATGACCACTTTCAGTTTTAAAGTTTTTATCAATAACTTTTTTTATCTAAAAATAACTCTTTAGTGCACAATATTTATAAATTGCGAACTTATATTGTAAAGTAAGTTTTATAACTATTTTGATTGATTCCGCTCAAAAATAATGCTATATTTAAAATAAAAACAAAGGGGGAAGTTTAAATATGAAAAAGAACAAGGTTTTAAGTTTGTTTCTTGCATTAATAATGGTACTTGCTTGTGCATTCTGTGGTATTAGTGAAGCAGCACAAGTTGGTACTGTTGTAGATAGTAAAAGTATTAGTGTTAAGCAAAGTCAAGGGGTAAGCAAAAAAGGCAGCGCTTATAAGCCAAGTAGCATTAAGTCTGGCAATTACATGTATTATGCTGTTTATAACAAGATATACAAGGTGAATGTTAAGACTAAAAAGTCAACACTTGTTTATACTAGTAAGAGTGGATTTTGGATTAGTGATTTGACTGTTAAAGATGGTTGGATTTATTGTGTTCTGGACAAGTTTATGGGTACTGGTGGTTCATATCCATATATATTCAAGGTAAAAACTAATGGTAAAAGTGCAAAAACTTTGAAAAAGGGTATACGTCCTGTAGTTTATAATGGAAATATATATTATATCAAATGTGATTTTGATGAAAATGATGATTATTATGGGGAAAGAAATTTGGGTATTTATAGAATGTCTTTATCAGGTAAAAATGATAAATGTATAAAAAAATCTGATGCAATAGAAGATTTTGCTGTGTATAAATCAAAAATTTATTACACAAAATCTAATGATTATGGATATTATTTATATAATGTATCTACATCAGGCGGCAAGTCAAAAGTTATGTTTTATGATACTGATATCTATCCATCAGATATAAAAATTTATTCTGATTATATCTACTTTAATTATGGATATGATATTTATAAAATAAAGATAAATTCGACTAAAAAGACAAAAGTTGTATCAAATGCTGCATTAAGAGATGTGTCTGGTGGTTATGTTTATTATATTGTTGATGGATATGACTCTCAAAGTCTTTATAAAATAAAAATAAGTAATAAATCAAAAACTTTTATTAAAAAACAAGAGCTTTCAATTGGAAAAGTAACTGTTGATGGTGAATATATGATTATGACACTATATAATTATCCAAATGAATATTCACAAAATAATGCTGCTGAGTATCTTTGTAATACAAATGGTAAAAATGGAAAGATATTAAAAAGATATTTTGTATCTTAAATAAGTATTAATTTAATGTAAAAAAAATCTGATTTAGAAAGACAGATCTAATACATAAATCCTCCCTATTTTTTAAGGGAGGATTTTTATTTAAAAAATCACCCGGGTGAAAAAGCCCCCCAATCAAGTTATTATCAAGAATTTAAACTATACTAAAATTAACTAGATAAAATATTTTATATAGACTTATCTAGTGTCTTGCAGAATTAATTTATAGTTTTGTTGAAGAAAAACAAAGGGGGAGATTTAATATGAAGAAGAACAAGGTTTTAAGTTTGTTTATTGCTTTGATCATGGTATTTGCTTGTGCTTTCTGTGGTATTAGTGAAGCTGCGCAAGTTGGAACTAGTAATGGTGTTAGTATTAAGCAAAGTCAAGGGGTAAGCAAAAAAGGCAGTACATACAAGCCAAGTAGTATCAAGTCTGGCAATTACATGTATTATGTTGTTTATGACAAGATATACAAAGTGAACGTTAATACTAGAAAATCAACACTTGTTTATACTAGCAAGAGTGGGTATTGGTTTAGTGATTTGGCTGTTAAAGATGGTTGGATTTATTGTACTATGGACAAATATAAAGGTAAGGATGGTTTATATCCATATATATTCAAGGTAAAAACTAATGGTAAAAGTGCAAAGACTTTGAAACAAGGTATGGCTCCTGTAATTTATAATGGAAATATATATTATATAAAATACAATTTTGATATGAAAGATTATAATAAAAATGTGAAAATAGTAGGACTTTATAGAATGTCTTTATCAGGTAAAAATGACAAATGCATATTAAAATCTGATGATATAGTAGATTTAGCTATATATAAATCAAAAATATATTACATAATATATAGTGATAATGGATGTTATTTATATAATATATCAACATCAGGTGGTAAGTCTAAACGTATGTTTGGTAATAGCAAAGCTTATATAGAAAGCATAAAAATTTATTCTGATTATGTATATTTTAATTATGGCGAAAATATTTATAAAGCTAAGATAAATTCAACTAAAAAGACAAAAGTTATATCAAATGCTACGTTAAAAGATGTATCTGAAGGTTATATTTATTATACTACTCAAGGTGATGACTCTCAAAGTCTTTATAAAATGAGAATAAAAAATAAAGCAAAAACTTTTATTAAAAAGCAAAAATTTGAATTTGGAGATGTAACTGTTGAAGGTGGATATATACTTATGACGTTATATTATCGTTTAGATGCGGATTCAGAATATGATGCTGCTGAGTATTTATGCAATACAAATGGTAAAAATGGTAAGTTATTAAAAACTTATTTTGTATATTAAAATAATATTTATTTAATGAATATTAATGTGATAAGTATTAAAATCTGATTTAGATATAAAAATAAACCACCCGTTTTGTGATTAATACATAAATGGGTGGTTTTAATATTGTGTTAATTTAAAACTACATAAAAGTCTTTAACCCTTGATAAAACTCCATTAATTTTATTTAGTATCAAAATCCCAATTAAAAAGCTCACTCCTGTTATAATCGATCCATTTTAGCAAAAAATCTCGGAAAATCTGTTGTTCTTTTGTCAGTATGGCATAATTGTTTTCGACCCAAAAGGTATTGCGATTTGAAACTCCATTTATGGGTTTTATCACAATATTTATAGCATTTGCATTAAATGCTATAAAGTCTAGAGTGATTCCGATTGCAAGATTTTTGGATGCCATTTGGATTATCAAAGAATCGTTTGTTGTTTCGAGTTTGATTTGAGGATTGATGTTGTTTTGGAAAAGTCTTTTGATGTTTGAGCTATAGCAAGAGTACTCGTAGCCCTTGCCGGCAATTGGTTGATTGTCCAAATCGTATTCGAAAATCTCATCTTTCTTTGATAATGGGTTATCTTTATGAATAACAAGGCAATTTTTATTACTGTATAAATAAACAGAAGTAAAAATGTCGTTATTTGGCGGTGTTGTAACGATTGCTGTATCTATTATTCTTTGATCTAATTTATCTAAGATATCTCTTTCTGTAGTTTCAATTATGTTTAGTAAGATATCAGGAAAAGCAATCTGAAAGTCTTCGATAAACTTAACTGTTACATATTGTAAAAAACCATCGATAGAATAAAGAGTAAGGACTTTTCTTTTCGATGTATTAAATTTTTTTATGCTATTTATTTTTTCGTACTCATCTAATATTTTAAGCGCGTGATTTTTTAAGTACTCCGCCTCAGCAGTTGGTTCTAGTGATTTTTTGCCCCTTAAAAACAATTTAACACCAAGCTCTTCCTCAATTTCTTTAATCGTTTTGCTGACAGCTTGGGGAGAAATTATTAATTTTTCCGCAGCTTTTTTTATGCTTTTTTGATTATAGATTTCTAAAAAATATTCTAATTGTCTCGGACTCATACAACCTCCTACAAATCATTTAGTTTAGATTATTAAATTATAAATCAACTTTTTAGTTGATACAAGCTACTTTTTTTCTGTTTGTTTATAAAATAAAGTTGTGGCATATTAAGTATATAAGTTTTGAAAAAGCAATTAAAAAATAAATTAAACAAAGTTGATTAAAAACAACATAAAACACAAAAATAATTTAAATAACTAAAAAAGGTAGGTAATAGATATGAATTTAAAACAAATAAGAAATGCTACTATGATAATAGAATATGCAAATAAGAAATTTTTAATAGATCCAATGTTAGGAGACAAAGGAATATATCCTCCATTCCCAGGAACTCACAACCAACACTTAAACAACCCAATTGTAGAGTTACCAGTTTCTATGGAGGAAGTCTTAGACATAGATGCAGTTATCGTAACACATATACATTTAGACCACTTTGACCCAGTTGCGATGGAAATCATCCCAAAAGATATGAAGATGTTTGCACAAAATGAAGATGAAGCAAACCAAATGAAAGAAGCAGGATTTACGAATATAGAAGTATTAAAAGAAGAAGGAACTTTATTTGGAGATATAAAATTAATAAAAACTCCTGCGAAACATTATTCTGATGCTTCTATAGTAGAATTATTCCGTCAATTAAATACTGCTGATGAAGCGTGTGGTGTTGTATTTGAACATGAAGACGAAAAAACATTATATGTTATGGGAGACACTGTTTGGTATGATGAATTAAAAGATGTATTTGCCAAATATGCTCCAGAAGTTGTAACAGTAAACGCTGGTAATGCGCAATTTGTCGATGGAAGATATTTAATAATGAGCAAAGATGACTTCTTTGAAGCAGTAAAAGTAGCTCCTAATGCTCAATTTGTAGCCACTCATATGGAAGGCGTAAACCACTTAATGGTATCTAGAAAAGAGCTTAGAGAATATTCAATAGAAAAAGGATTTTCTGATAGATTATCAATTCCTGTTGATGGAGAAACTGTTGAGTTTTAAGATATTGACTAATCTTATGATACCATTTACTATAAAAAATAGACTATTATGTTAAAAATGTAGGTATTATGGTTTTAGCATATCAACTATTATTTATAGTATTAGTTATAGAATCATCATTTTTCGGGCTGAAGGCATTTATCACAACTGTGATTTTGTCATTATTGTTCACGATAATTAATGTGTATGCTATTTATTATGAAATATATAGTATAGAAAAAGCAGGGGTAGTGTACTCCTGCTTTTAGTTTGCAATATATACTTAGGGATATATAGTTAAAGCACTATATGGCATATCTAATATTACAGATTGTCTATGAAAACTCTGAATCGACTATTACAACAATAGTATATTCCTTAAATCTATCTTTAATTATTTTTTCAAGCCTACTTTTTATTTCACTTCTGTTGCATGAGAAGTCTAAGACAACGTCGCAAAAGATTCTTTTGTCTTTTTCGTCGATTACGACACCATGCCATCCGATGCAATGGGGTTCGCTTTGTTTGAAATCTTTTAGAATGCGCCATACTTCTTTAGTGATTTCTGATGTATTGTCGACGCCATAAATTCCAAATATAAGATAGACATGGGTCTCTTGATAAATTTTCATTTGTAATTTATGAATCTCGGGATAAATTTCACCAATAGTCTTTTTATAATCCATCTCGACATTAATACTACCGATATTTGTATTAGGCCCATAATTATTTAATATTAAATCATGAACTCCTAATATAGATTCAGAGCTTTGGATAATTTCAAAAATTTTATCTTTAACTTCAGAATCTATCTTCTCGCCGAGGATTTTGTTTATAGTATCTTTTAGAACCTCAAATCCAGTTTTTAAAATAAATATAGATATAAAAAGTCCCGCGTATGAGTCTATAGAAAGCTTTGTGAACATATATACAAGGGCAGAAATAATAGTCACCACAGAAATCAAGACATCGTTTTTTGCCTCTTTTCCTGATGCTATCAAGGCACCGGAATTAAGTTTTCGCCCTTGTTTTTCGATATATGCTGCGAGAAAAGTTTTTACTATTACTGTGATAAATAATACAATAAGTATCACCCAGCTATAATCTACTGCGCTGGGATTGAAAATTCCTTTTATAGATGATAATCCCATCTCAAACCCAGTAACCAAAACGATTATTCCAATAATCATACTAGTTAGATATTCGACTCGCCCAAAACCAAATGGATGGTTTTTATCCGGTTTCTTTTGGGCCAATTTTGTTCCGATAATTGTGATTAATGCAGTTGATGAATCGGTCAAGTTGTTTACAGCATCAGACGTAATGGCGATGGAACCAGACATCACACCGATTATAATTTTCACACCTGCTAAAATAAGATTAGCTATAATACCTAAAATAGATATATTTATAATTTGTTTTTCTCTATTTCCTTTCAATTATGATACTCCCTTCGTCATTTTTACTCTATTTTTATAGTATTTATTGGCATAAGGTTAATTATGCATCTCATTTTTATATCGGTGTAAATATTATTAAGTATTGATGAATAAATCCATATAACTATTGATTATAAACTTGATGTAAATATTAATTAAAAAATATGAAAACCTAATAATATATAAAATTATTTAGGAGATTACAATGAATAAATTAATAGAAGATGCATATAAAATAGCTGATAAAAATGCAGTTATCTTAAAAGGAAATATAAAGATAAGTGGTGATGTAAACTGTTTATTATTTGCCCATTATTGTGACAGCACTTTGTTTTATAAAAGATTTTTCAAAATAAGCAAAGATGTGCTTAAGGTTAATAAAATAGCTAGAAAAAATCTTAAAGAGATTAAAAAATTATTAAAATCATATGGTTATAAAAATATTAGGACGAAAGGCGTTTTTTCGATTTATGGTGATTTAAGACCTTTGGCTATTGAGGCTGGGTTTGGAAAGTGGGGTGATGATGGAATAATTGAAAATGAAAAATATGGCACGAATTTTTTAATAAGTGCGGTGTTTTATAAATAATATGATTTCTTTAATAAAGAGTATATATTAGAATAAATTTTAATAGCAAAAGGGGTATCGCAAATTTTATTTTACGACAACCTCTTTTGTTTTTTATACATTATTATAATCTAACTCATTGTATCGTTATATTTTCTAAAAGAATCATCTTCTCCTAAAATCATTCGGTATTCTGAAATGATTACATTACCACAGTTAAGGCAAGTGTTTCTAGGTGAAAATATATTAAAATACACTGTCTCTCCACAATCTTCACATGTCATAGAACAATATTCGATTATGCATCTTCCAAATGGAGTTATAGATAATTGGCCATTTTTTTCTTTTCTTGACTTTCGCTAGTTGAATTATTACAAAATTCACAATATTCTTGGTAATTTAAAATAAACATTAAACTTTTTGGAGTTGAAGGGGGATATTTGACGATTTATAGAGAAAATAAAAAATATTCATAAAATTTACAAAATATAGTCTATTTTTGTTGCGGATTGGATATTTGGGTGCTATACTTTAAGTAACACTCAAACAACAAAAATATATGTTACACTTTTTTAGAGTCACTAAAAAAGTCCCAAATCAAAAAAAAACAATGCACTGGCAGAGTTCCCCTAATTAATAGGGGAATATTTTTGTGCGACAAAATATAAAAGATGGTAAAATAAGGGTATAAGGATAAGGGAATTTTATTTAAAATAGATAGTTTAAAGGAGAGATCTTATGGACAATTTTATATTTAATATGTTCGGGATGTTAGTGCTATTTATGTTTTTGGTGATAATTGGGGGTGGGATTTCACAGTGGGTTAAAAATAACAATTCGCCAAGAGAGACTGTGAAAGCTAGAGTTGTCGACAAAAAAAGCAAGGTTACATATATCCAACAAGAACAAAATGGCATGATGACAAATACGCCACAGTGGAGTTATTATATTGTGTTTGAATTTGAGAATAGCGATGGTAAGAAAGTTGTCAAGAAGATGGTAGTTATTGGCAAGGAGTATAAGAGGATTTGCGAGGGTGATTGTGGGGATTTGACATTTCAGGGGACAAGGTATATTGGATTTGAGAAGTGATAATTTGTGGTAGTTATACAAGACTTATATAAAAAATAAAATGTATTGTATTATAATGAAATTTATGGTAATATGTCATATGTAGATAATAAAATCTACAACATTTGAAATATGAATTACAAAAGTTTGCTATTTTGTAATGTCATTTGGAAAAACCTTATATCAAAAGATTAGCTGTATATTGTTTACTGTAAAGAGTTACAGTTAAGTTATTTTGTTTAATTTCCAAAAAATTTGTTGTTTTTTTCTGTTCTTTAGAAACAGAAAATATTTGTTATTGTGTCGTTCTTTTTGAACGGAAAAAATTGTTGTTGTGTGCCGTTCTTTAGAAACGGAAAAGAAAAAGAAAGTTTTATACTTTCTTTTTTTTGTTATGTTTTAACACAATGGTGAAATTAGATGAATTTTGAATAATAAAAAATCAAGGGTTGTATAGATAGTCAAATACAACTCTTGGTTTAGTTCGCACTATATTAAAATTGTAAAATAATTCAAATTCATAGATAATCTAACTAAAGCTTTAAAAGAAAAACTATTCGAATAACAAAGTAATTAATCCATAGTAATCATTTTTTAATTACATCATTATAAATTTGAAATTTTTAGCATGTCAAATTTTATTTCTGTTCCCAATGATATACCTGCATATCCATTATTTTTGCATCCTTGTAGTGTTTCAAAACAATTAGTTAATAAGTGATGTCCATAAGTAAGTTTTGTAATTGGCAAATCAAACTCTAGTATAAAACCTTGAAATCCTTTATGTTTATACCAATCTGAAACTAAATAAATATCTTTATGTAGATCTCTTAAAATATTATCTATACTGGTTAATATCTCTGGTGCATGTTGAATATCAGAATATTCTTTCATCCTATCATCAGTTTCTCTGAAAAAAGTTTCTATTTCTCCATTATAATGATATATCTTATTATGTAAAATTTCTAAATCTCTTGTATTATCTAAGTCATTTGAATAATTTTGTGGATACTTATCTTTTAATTCATATTCTTTTCCGCATATAATTAATTTTTTTTCTTCATAAATAATATCTATATTCCTTTTTTTAAAAAAATTTCTTAATTCACTATCATCTTGTTTTAATGAAAAAACTAAATCTTTTAATCCAAATTTCTTAATAGACTCTAGATTATCATGGCATGTTGTTATATGTTTTAACTTTATATAACAATTATTAAAATTAAAATTAGATTCATCTGTAATATTAAATTTTTGTAAAAACTCTTTTGCCATAATTTTTGCTTCTTTATCTCCATTATATTCCATAAAGCTTTTGATTTGTTCTTGTTCAATATTAAAAAAATCAGACATAGATTGTATTATTGTATCTGCTTGAAAAAAATTAAAAACTACTTTTTTATCATTCATAAAATCAACTCCCTTATATTAAATAGTATAAAAAGGAGTTGATTTTCTCAATAAATTTAGTAAATAATATACAACAATTATTAAGTTAATTATATTGTATCATTTTAAAAGTATATGATATGACAATGGAACTTCTCAAATGCTTACTTGAATGACTGAAAGACTAAAAAAATTATATGCCGAAGCAGATGTTAGAACATTTGGACAAGAATTAAATCTAGAAACATATGCTAAGTCTTTATTAAAAAATATCATGTATAATGAGTAAGTAATTCTTTTTTTATGGTGATAGTTTATAATTATATTTATTATGCATAATGAAAAGTTATATAAGGTTAGTTATCATGATTTATTGAAATATCAGTGAAAATTACTGTTTTTTGGTAGTTATATAAAGGTTTATATATTATAATATAGTTAAATTAACAAAAAGGAAGTGTTTATAATGGGGAATTCTTGTAATTCAAATGAAAATCCTAAAGTTTTTATTTCTTATTCACATGATTCTGAAGATCATAGAGAATGGGTGAAAAAATTAGCAATAAATTTAAGAAAACATGGAGTAGATGCTATTCTTGACCAATTTCATTTAGAACTAGGAGGAGATTTACGTTTTTTTATGGAAGAAGGATTAAATAAATCTAAAATGGTATTATGTATATGTTCATCAAACTATGTGGAAAAGTCTAATAGTGGGAGTGGTGGAACAGGATATGAAAGTATGATTATTTCTTCTTCTTTATTAAAAAATGTAAAAACAGATTATATTATACCAATTGTAAGAAATAATAAAACAGAAAATAAAGTCCCAACTTGTTTGGCAACAAAGTTATATATAGATTTTTCAAATGATGAGGAATATTATGATAAATACCGTGAGCTTTTAAAAAAAGTATACAATCAAAATGATAAAGAAATTCCAAAATTAGGGGAAAATCCTTTTAATAATAATTTAAGTAAGAAGATAGAGGAAATAAGAAATATTGATAAAATTAAATACGAAAAGTATGATTTAAGTGGAAATGTTACATTTGATTGTAGTAATAATAATGGGTATTATACACTTGGTACTGGAAAATATGAATTTGATACTAGATGGAGCATAGCAAATAATAATGTAGTATATGCCTATGGAGATATTGGATATTTGAAAAATTGTAAAGAGTTTCCAAAATATAAAGAAATAATAAAATTTGACTTTAGTAGTGGTTCTCGTAGAATAGAGTCAGGGGAAATAGTTGTATTTAAGAATTCTTCTGGAAAGTTTTTAGCAGTTAAAATATTAGAATCATTATCTAAATCTCATGGTAAAGATAGAGATGAGGTTTCATTTAAGTATATGATATATGAAGAATTTGATTAAAATTTTTATTAATTTATAAACATTAATTTTTAATTTATTTTAATAAATTAAGAATAAATAAAATATGTATTAATTTAAAAAAATAACTATCTGTATTTAGGTAGTTATTTTTTTAAAATTAAATTAAAGACTATGCAAAAGATAACAATATATTAAAGTGAAAAAATATTGTATAATATCTTATATGGAATAATTTTACAATAGTAGGGATAAAGTAACTGAAAGGGGATACAAATGATTTTTAACGAAGACACAAGGGTAAAAATACCTGCTACTATTCAGCTTTTAAGATTAGGATATAATTATCAATCATTAAAAGAAGCAGATATAGATTTTAATACAAAGATATTTATAAATCGATTCAAACCAGCATTAGAAAAAATCAACAATAAAGAATTCACATTTGATGAAATTAAATCAATTCTAACTGATATAAATAATGTAATACGAAATAATGATTTGGGAAAAGAGTTTTATTACTGGCTTATAAATCCAATAGAGAAGGTTAAGTTAATAGACTTTGACAATATTGAAAATAACGATTTTGCAGTTGTGGATGAACTTCCTTTTAATATACAAGAAGACAGCCAAGAAGGTTCTTTTAGACCTGATATAAATATTTTAATTAATGGTATGCCACTTGCATTTTTGGAGGTAAAAAAGCCTAATAATGAGGGTGGAATTCAAAAAGAATTTGATAGAATGATAAATAAAAGACTTAAAAATCTTGATTATAAGAAATTTTTTAATATAATTCAATTTGTATCATTTTCAAATAATATGGAATATGAAGAAGACAATGATGATATAGAAGATATTAAAGCAGGTTCATTTTATACTACACCGAATGGAAATAATACAAGTTTTTCATTCTTTAGAGAAGATGATATAAAATATTTAGTTGATTATAATTATAAAAATATTAGCAAAGATACAGTTAAATACGTTATGAAAGATTGTGGTTATAATCCAAAAGAAGCTGAAACACCAGAATTTGATGAAAATTTAAAGGTTGATACACCTTGTAACAGTTTTATAACTTCTGTATTTGATAAAGAGAGATTTTTATATTTCTTAAAATATGGAATTATGTTTATAAATGAAAAAGTACCACAAAAACATATAATGAGATATCCTCAATTTTTTGCGACTAGAAAGATAATTGAAAGACTTGAATCTGGAGGAAAAGGCGGAATTATATGGCATACTCAAGGTAGCGGAAAGACAGCACTTGCTGCATTTTCTAATAGAGTAATAAGAGATTATTATGCTAAAGAAGGTATAAATACAAGATTTTTCTTTGTAGTTGATAGGTTAGAACTTCTTAGACAAGCTAATATTGAATTTAGTAATAGGGGATTAAGTGTAAAGATTTGCAAAAATAAAAAAGAATTTACATCAGAGCTAAATAAAACATTATCTACTAATATAACATCTCAATCTACAGGGGAGATATGTGTTGTAAATATTCAAAAGTTTGAAGGAGAGATCCCAGAGGCAAAAAATGAATATAATGCAAAAGTTCAAAGAATATTTTTTATAGACGAGGCACACAGAAGTTATTCTTCAACAGGTGAATTCTTTAAAAATCTTATGATATGTGATACAGATGCAGTTTATATAGCGTTAACAGGTACTCCGCTGCTTTCTAAAAAAGAGCGTTCTAATTTAAAATTTGGAGATTATATTCACAAATATTTTTATGATAAATCTATTGCTGATGGATATACATTAAGAATCAAAAAAGAAAATATAGATACAGTCGCTAGAAAAGAGATAAAGAAAAATTTAGACTTAGAAGAACATCAATTAGAAGACAAAGATGTATATGAATCTGATTCATATGTAAAAGCTTTGGGTGAGTTTATAGAAAAGGATTTTAATAATTTTAGGCTGCAAAACAATGATCAATCTATTGGTGGAATGATTGTATGTAGAAGTAATCCTCAAGCAGCAAAAGTACATGAATGGTTTAAAGAAAATTCTAAATTAAACACTGGTCTTGTCATAACTGATCAAGAGGATCCAAAGCAAGCAAAAATAAATAAGAATAATCAACTTGAGTTTAGAAATACATTAACACCAGATATTTTAATAGTAAACTTGATGCTTACAACAGGATATGATGTTAAGAGACTTAAAAAGATGTATTTGCTTCGTGGACCTCATGCCCAATCATTACTACAAACAATATCAAGGGTAAATAGACCTTATAAATCTCCTTGTGGAAAAACATATAAATACGGCTATATTGTTGACTTTGTAGATATTGAAAAGGAATACGATAGAACTATAGAGGCTTATATAAAAGAATTAGAAGCTGATTTAAATGAAAATGGTGAAAATGAAGGTTCACTAAATGGTTTAATAGTTGATAAAGAAGATATAAATAAAAAATATCATAAATATGTTAATGATTTAGAGGATATTATATCTACTGATAATTTAGAGAGATTTTCAAAACAACTTATCAATTTAAATAAAGATACATTACTTAAAATCAGAAGATTGTTAAATGGAATGAAGGAATGTTATACAGAATTTGTATTGTCAAGAGCTATGGAATATGTAGAACAAATAGATTATGATAAGGTTAAGAAATTGCTTAGAACAACACAAGAAAGAATAAACTTTATCAATTTATCTACAAATACAGTTAATATGATGGATATAATTTCAAATGAAGAAATAGTAGAGATACTGTATGAATTTATAAAAACTAAAATAACTATCATGAATTTAGGCGAAATAGCAGAAAACAATCCAAAACTTCAACGTTTCTTTGATGTTGTAAGAGAAATACAAAATGAAATAAAAAACAATAAGAATAAAGATGATATAGAAGTTAGAAAATTAGATGATTTATTACAGAAAATATTTAATGATTTATCAATATCTGATTTAGAAAATATAGATGAAATAACAGATGAATTATTAGATGCATTAAAAAGAGCAAGAGATATAAATTATGAAAATGAAAGATTATCACAAATTTATGGGGGAAATTATTCTTTTGTAAAAACTTATCAAGATGCTATAATAACATACAAAATTGATAATAAGGAAATGGAACGTGCATTAGTACTGATTTATGGTGCGATAAAAGATGTTTTAGATAAAGAAATTATAATAGTTCAGGGGAGAAAAAACTTTGTTGATTCAGTAAAATCAAAAGTTACAAAACTATTATTAAAAGAAAAACTTTACTCTAAAATAAAAACATTTTATGAACCATTACTTAATGAATTATATAGCAATTTACAATTATTTAAATAATATGAAGTATATATACAGGGGGAAAATATATGACAGAAATATTCACATTAGAAAGTAAAATAAAACAAATCATAGATGAATTAAAAGGACTGTGCCAAACTAACGGTCTATCAAACCAAGCAAGCGAAGAAGTTGTAATAACTTCAGTATTCTTATATAAATTTCTAAATGATAAATTCATGGCTAACTTAAAAGAATTTGCAGAAGAAATTGATATCACACCAGATGAAATTCTAAAAAATGAAAATGATGAATTAAGTGCTTTTTATGATTCCTATCCTCAAGATGTTGCATTCAAATATGAAGACACTATAGAAAGCTTAATAAAAAAAGTTTCAAAAGATAATTTCTATTCATTATTTGATGATGCTCTTGAAAGAATTTCAAATTATGAAGAAAATAAAGAATTTAGTATAGAAACAGCGGATGGAGAAAGAAAACCTCTATTCACGAGAATTACGGAAAACGTGGAAGCATCTAAAAGAAATAATTTTGCAAAAAATATCTTTGGTATTATAAGTCAAGAAAAGTTTGACTTTGGAAATGCATTTAAAAATAATTTTGACTTTTATAGTACCATATTTGAGTATCTTATAAAGGATTATAATGTTGCAAGTGGTGTATATGCTGAATATTTTACACCTCAAGCAATTAGTAGTATAATTTCGAAGATTTTAGTAAATATGTCTCCTGTTGAAGATAAACTATATGAAATATATGATCCATCAGCAGGTTCAGGTTCATTGATACTACACCTTGCCAATGAATTAGGACAAGGTTCATTCGGTGAAAAAGCACAAGTATATACCCAAGATATTTCTGGCAAATCATCAAGATTTTTGAGAATTAATATGATGTTAAATGGTTTAACACATAGTTTAGATAATATTATTGAAGGAGATACACTTGTTACACCAGCACATTATAGTGTTCCACATGATCCAAGTTCTGGTGTAAAGAAATTTGATTACATAACTGCAAATCCACCATTTAAAACTGATTTTTCAAGTACAAGAAATCTAATAGAACAAAAATGGTCAGAGACAGATAGATTTTTTGCAGGTATTCCTAAAATACCAAATAAGAAAAAAGATTCTATGGCAATTTATTTATGTTTTATGCAACATATTCTTTACTCATTAAAAG
>OLNJ01001031.1_pt1 | contig 17186 bp, 16 predicted proteins | sample 1672191 | NCBI WGS metagenome assembly OLNJ01 (sample SAMEA3136657, study PRJEB25190) | human gut metagenome | biome: human gut; feature: human-associated habitat; material: faeces | place: Austria | collected 2013 | reverse complement strand
ATTTATTTAAAAAAATATTTTCGCACCCAATTTATAGTTGTATTTTTACTGCAATATTTATTAACCTCATAATTGAAATTTTAAGTAGGAAAACTTTTTCAGATTTTTTTAGCTATGTATTTAAAACTCCTATAGTATTTCTTTATAACGCTTTAATTATAATGTTTACCCTGTCTTTTAGTTTTCTATTTAGAAGGCGTAAATTTGTATTTTTAATAATATCAGTAGTTTGGCTTGGTTTCGGTATTACAAATGGAATTATATTAAATTGTAGAGTCACCCCTTTTACTGCTACCGATTTTAGAATGATAAAAAATGGGCTAGAAATTGCTTCGTCATATATATCTCCATTTTTTATGGTAGTAATCGGTATTGGTTTAATGGCTTTAGCCATAGCATTAACACTAATATACATTCGTGGACAAAAAATAAAATCATCAATTAACTACAAAAAAAATGTACTAGCTGTAATTAGTCTTGGCTTATTACTTTTTATAAGTACTAAAACACTAATTTCCACTAATATACTAGCTGACTATTTTGGTAATATAGCCTTTGCTTATTTAGACTATGGTTTTCCTTATTGCTTCTCAAATACTTTGTTAAATACAGGCATAAAGAAACCCACTAATTACTCTAAAGAAACTATAGCTAATATTTTAAATACAGAAATAACAGAAAAAGATTCAATTTTATTAGCATCAAATAACACTCTACTTACTCCTAAATCTAATGTAGATTTACCTAATATTATAATGATACAATTAGAATCTTTTTTTGATCCAACATTAGTAAAAGGCTTGAATTTTTCCCAAGATCCTATTCCTTATTTTAGAGAGTTAAGTAACAATTATTCCTCAGGTTATTTAAATGTACCCTCTGTAGGGGCTGGAACTGCAAATACTGAATTTGAAGTAATTTCAGGTATGAGTTTAGATTTCTTTGGACCTGGTGAATATCCTTATAAAACTATTTTAAAAGATACAACTTGCGAAAGCGTTAATTATACCTTAAAAGACAACAACTATAGTACTCATGCTATTCATAATAATACTGGTACATTTTACGATAGAGACTTTGTTTTTTCACAACTAGGATTCGATACCTTTACCTCTTTAGAGTATATGGAGAAATTAGATACTACCCCTACCGGTTGGTCTAAAGATTATGTTTTAACTAATGAAATATTAAAGACCTTAAACTCTACAGATAATAAGGATTTCATCTACACAATATCTGTTCAAGGTCATGGTCACTATCCAAGTGAACCTTTACTAGAAAATCCTAAAATTACTGTAACTGGACTTGAAAGTGAAGAAGATACAAATGCTTTTACTTACTATGTAAATCAACTTTATGAAATGGACAATTTTATACAGAATTTAATAGATGAATTATCAAAGCTAGACGAAAAGGTTGTTTTAGTAATGTACGGGGATCATCTTCCAACATTAGGTCTTGAAGATGAAGATTTACTAAATAATTCAGTATTTCAAACTGAATATGTAATATGGGATAATTTCAATATGGCAAAAGAAGATAAAACATTAGAAGCCTTCCAATTAACTTCATCTGTATTAAATAGAGTTGGTATAGATAATGGAATTTTAAATAGATATCATAACAATTCTAGTAATTTATCAAATTATATGGAAGATCTTGAATTACTTCAATACGACATGCTATATGGTGAAAAATACATCTACAATGGTAATAATCCATTTATAGCAACTGAGCTTAAAATGGGTATAGATACAATCTCAGTTAGCAACGTTTTTGACGAAAATGAACAAGTTTTTGTAAGTGGAGAAAATTTTACTACATTTAGTAAAGTATATATAAATGATCGTAAATATGAAACTATCTATATCAGCCCAACTCTTCTTAGAGTAGATGATTTATCTTTAGAATCCAATGATTCTGTAACAGTTCATCAAGTTACAAAAGGTGGCACCAGTTTAAGTTCTTCAAATGAATTTATAGTTAACTAAACATTAATTTATAAAAATCACATGTGTAACTTTTGTAAATCCACATGTGATTTTTATATTATTCCTACTTTTTTTGTTAATTTATATACAACTTGTGTGTTTAAATTTCTTTCTTATAAAATTTATATATAAAATAAAGATACAGAAATATCAACCTATTTCTGTATCTCCTTTTAGGGGATATTAATTTACCTTATAATATACTTTTTAAAGTTATTATAAAATAAATCAATATTTATTTTGTTAAATTATTAGCTAACTAAATATTAACATATTGTTTTTAATTTAACAATATATTTTTGAAATTTCCCTCTAATTTCTTATTAAATGCTCTTCTTTTACTAATATTATTTATTAATTATCTTATTTATTTCAAATTTAATTTTAATAGTATACAAAAAAAGAGTTGTCTGCTAGACAACTCTTTTATGTATATTATGCGTTTAAAGCGTTCTTAGATAATACTACTAAATCAGCGAATGCTTTTGCATCGTTGATAGCTATTTCAGATAACATCTTTCTGTTCATATCAACACCAGCAACCTTTAATCCGTTCATGAATCTAGAATAAGACATTCCGTTCATTCTAGCAGCTGCATTGATTCTTACGATCCAAAGTCTTCTGTAATCTCTCTTCTTTAATCTTCTTCCAACGTAAGCATTTCTTAATGCTCTGATTACTGATTCGTTAGCAGTCTTGAATAATCTGCTCTTTCCACCGTAGTAACCTTTAGCAAGCTTTAATACTTTTTTATGATTTTTACGCGAATTTACCGCTCTTTTAACTCTAGCCATTGTTTAAATCCTCCTAAACCTCTATCTTATAGGTATGGTAATAATTTCTTCATTGCTTTTTCTTGAGTAGTTGAAACATAAGAAGCTTTTCTTAAGTTTCTCTTTCTCTTAGCGCTCTTCTTAGTTAATATATGGCTCTTGAAAGCCTTAGCTCTTTTTAATTTTCCTGTTCCAGTCTTTCTGAATCTCTTAGCTGCACCTTTGTGCGTTTTCATTTTTGGCATAACAAATACTCCTCTCAGTCTATGCTTTTTTTGGGGCTAAAACCATAGTCATATTTCTACCTTCGTTTTTAGCTGGCTTTTCAACCACACAAACATCTTCAAGTAATGCAACAAACTTATCAAGGATTCTATTTCCTAAATGAGCAAGTGTTGCTTCTCTACCTTTGAATCTGATAGTAATTTTAACTTTGTCCCCATCTAATAAGAATTTTCTAGCATTTTTAGCTTTTATTGCAATGTCATTGTCTTCTATTGTAAGACTACATCTTACTTCCTTTAAAACAGTAACCTTTTGCTTTTTCTTAGCTTCTTTTTCTTTTTTAGATTGCTCATAGATGTATTTCCCTAAGTCCATTATCTTACAAACCGGTGGGTTAGCAGTAGGAGAAATCATTACTAAATCTAATTCCTTCTCGTCTGCGATTCTTTGAGCTTCTTGAGTTGAGATAACTCCTAACTGACTTCCATCAGCGGCGATAACTCTAACTTCTTTCTCTCTTATGCTTTCGTTACAAATGTAGTTTTTACTTATATCATTCACCTCCAATAAGTTTCGATGAAAAAAACACATATAATAAAAGGACGGCATAATGCCGTCCTCTATTATCTATCACATTCTAGATATGCAAATCTAGATATAATTCGAATAATCTAACCCTACTAAGCTTTGCCGTAAGGTGAGAAACGGCGGTTTCTTCTTGACACAAGTTATTCTATCATTTATTACTTATCTTGTCAACAATTAATTTAATCATTATGTTATATTCATTTCACAACAATAATTAAATAATATGCTTCACATCTTTCTATGCCATTATACTTTTTTTAAATATCTTTGTAAAATGTAATTTATAGTATAACAGAATTTATTTTCATTAAAAACTTCTAATTTACAGCTTTATTTTTTATCTGCATCACTTTTATAGTCTTAATAGCATCTAGAACTAATGCAATAACAAATAAATACCACGTATTGCCCCAATAACCCTTTATAGAACTATACACCCTATCTACTATTCCAATTTGAATATATCTAACTGCTATAAATGATAAAACTGTCCAAATAAGAGAAAATTCTAAACAGATTATTCCTTTATAATTATACTTCACCTCTGAATAATCCCAATAATCCTTTTTAAAATATTCTCTCATTATAAGACCAGTAACAAATTCTACAAATGTTGGAATTATCAAACATAAGGTAGCAAGAGTATAAGTATCAATACTTTTAGACTTTGAACATAAAACTAAAACTGACATAGCTATTGCGTACATAGGTTTAAAAGGACTATATAAAAACCCATCCTTTTGTACATGACCAGTTTTAAAGTAACAAAATCCATTTTCTAGTATCCATCCAATAAAACCATAAATAAAAAAATTAAATAAAAAATATAATAATAAATCCATAAATATCTCTCCTAGTAAAATTTCTTCATATGCTCTCAAATTTATATACCCTGTATCAATTCAAGTTAGCAAACTTTTATTTTCACTTAGTATTGTTTGGAATATTTATGGATTTATTCTAAAAACGATAAATTATTTTCGATTAAATTTCACTTATTACTTTTCCCTCTTCTAAAGACTTAGGTACATTAATAACTCTTTGATTTTCTGAACCTCTATATTTAAGATTAAGATTTCTCTGAGCTACTATAAATCTACCATCTACAAGCACATCGATACATTCTAAAATCTCTTTCTTTTTTTCATCTTGAATTATACTTTCATATGTAAAACCAGACCAAAGCCAAATACTCTTTCCTGTTTCTTTTTTAATTCTTCTTAATAAATCTACTAAGGAAGAATCCATTGTCTGCTCCATAGGCTCACCACCTAATATGCTTACCCCAACAACATTGGGACTTTTTACATAAGATAAAAAACTTTCTTCAGTTTCTCTATCCCACTTTTGACCATAATTAAAATCTTGTTGCTCTTTATTAAAACATTCTGGACAGTTATTAGTACATCCACTTACAAAAAGAGTTGTACGAATTCCAGGACCATTTGTAACATCAAATTTTCTAATTTGAGAATAATTCACCTGTATCACTCCTCAAAAAAATTGTTTAAAAGCCAGCTTTATGCTGGCTTTTTTCATTAATTATTAACTTTTAATTATTAAATTTTAACTATTATAAATGAAGAACTCTATCTCCAATTTCTGCCGTTCTTCCCTTATTCCAGAAATTTGTTCCTATATATCCACAAGTTCTTCTCATAACTTGCATTTTTTCTTCATCCTTGTTTCCACAAGAAGGACAGAACCAAGTTAAGCTTTCTTTATCTAATTGAATTTCACCAGTATATCCACATTCATAGCATACATCAGGTTTAGTATTTATTTCAGCATATTGAATATTATGATAAATAAAATTAATTACAGCCTCAACTGCTTCTAAATTCTTACTCATATCTGGTACTTCAACATATGAAATACATCCACCATTACTTATTGAATGGAATTGAGATTCAAATTTTAATTTACTAAATGCATCTATATTCTCACAAACATGAACATGATATGAGTTTGTATAATATAATCTATCAGTTACATTAGGAATTTCTCCATATCTCGCTCTATCTAATCTACAGAATCTATAAATTAAACTTTCTGCTGGAGTTCCATATAACCCAAATCCTAGTCCTGTTTCTTTCTTCCATTCATCACACTTATTCTTCATGTGAGTCATAACCTCAAGGGCAAACTTTTCACCTTCTGGTGTAGTATGAGAAACTCCTATCATTGCTTGAACCATTTCATGAATTCCAACATAACCTAATGATAATGTTGAATAGCCATTTTTAAGAAGCTTGTCTATTTTTTCCCCTTTTTCAAGTCTTCCAATAGCTCCATGTTGCCAGTGGATAGGTGATGTATCAGATGAAGTTCCAAGTAACATATTATGTCTAATCATTAGAGCTTCTTTACACATCTCTAATCTTTGATCTAACATCTCCCAGAATAACTCCATATCTTTTTCAGCAACTATAGCTATTTGTGGTAAATTTAAAGAAATAACACCTTGGTTAAATCTGCCATACCATTTGTAATTTCCATTCTCATCTTTCCATGGACTTAAATGTGATCTACAACCCATTGGTGGGAAAGTATTCCCTTCATAGTTCTCTCTCATTATCTTTGCAGATTGATAATCTGGAACTAATCTTTTAGCAGTACATTCCGCTGCAAGCTTTGTTATGTAATCATATTTACCACCTTCAAGACAATTATGATCATCTAGAAGATAAACTAACTTAGGGAATGCTTCTCCAATTACTTGACCTTTGTAATTCTTCATCCCTTCTAATCTTTGTTTTATCATTTCTTCGCATATTAAAGCCATTTCCTCTTCATATGGATGACCTACTTCGATCTCTAAATAAATTGTACTAAACGGTGCTTGCCCATTAGTAGTTTGAAGTGTACTTAATTGATATCTTATTGTTTGAACACCATCTCTTAAATCCTTCATCTTCATATCTTTAGCAAGAGATTTTGCTAACTCTTCATTTTTATATTTATCTATATAAAACTTATAAGCTTTATCTTCTGTAACTTTTAAATACTTAGCTAAATGCTTTATTGTAATACTTTGACCACCATATTGATTAGATGAAACTTGAGCTATTATTTGTGTAGCTACTGTACAAGCTGTTCCAAAAGATTTTGGCGTTTCAACTAACTTATCATTTATTACAGTACCATTTTCAAACATATCCTCTAAATTGACTAAACAACAGTTAAATATAGGAGATAATGTATAGTCCATATCATGCCAGTGAATTGCCCCTTCATCATGCGCTTGAACTAAATGTGCTGGTATAAGCTTTCTTCTTGAAATATCTTTAGATACCTCACCAGCTATTAAATCTCTTTGTGTAGCTGCTACAACAGGATTTTTATTTGAATTCTCCTTCATTACATCTTCATTGTTTCTATCTAGAAGATTTAAAATACTTTCATCTGTAGTATTTGTATTTCTCTTAAATTCCTGAACTGCTCTATATCCTTCATAAGCTCTAGCAGTTACTGATTGTCCATAATGTACTAATCTATCATAAACATAAGTTTCTATCTTATAAATAGTAGCCATTTCCTTTTCTTTGCTAAAGTGCTTCTCTGCATCATTTGCTATTAGTCTAGCTATATCTGGCATAACAATACCACTACCATTTTTCATAGATTTCATTATAGCTTCACGAATCTTAGATTTATTGAACTCAACGATGCTACCATCTCTTTTCATTATATCCATGCTTTATGTATCCCCCTAAACCCATTTTCTCATCTTCTTACTTTTTAAAAATTTAATAATTATCACTTAAATTATTATACTCCAACTACTAAATTTCTGCATATTTGTCCAATCCCAATTTCAACGAACTTTTCATTAAAAATCTTTAATTTCCTATCTAAAATCTTCGTTTTATACACTATATATATGTTTTTTTATCATCAGATATACAACATATAGATAAACGCTCTATTTCACTAACTTACAGTCATTTATTAAACTTCCTATGATTTTACGACATTAAAATATCATTTTTGTCAAGTATTTTCATGAAAATTTGTTATGCATTTTACCTATAAAATAAAAACACTTTTCCAACTATTTATCCTCTAATTACTTCTTCCCATTTACAAAGTCAATTTTTAATTTCACCTAAGCATATCTTTCATCTTTACATATAATTAAACTAACATTGTATCGATACACTTGCATTATTCCATCTTTATCCTATGATAGTATTATGATTTAAATTATACGTAATAAATAAGGGGGATTTAATTTTATGACTACTAATTCTAAACAAAAATTTAATGCTAAAGAAATAGCTATGTACGGATTGTTTATCGCCTTGGTTTATGTAGCTACTAGATTTATTAATATTCCTGGACCTACAAGTGGAGGTTTATTTCATTTAGGAAATGTTATGTTCTTTACTATAGCAATGGTTTTTGGTAAAAAGGCCGGGGCAATTTCTGGTGGTATAGGAATGGCATTATTTGATTTAACAAGTGCTTGGGTAGTTTGGGCACCATTTACATTAATTATTAGATTTATTATGGGGTACGCTATTGGTACTTGGTCTTTTAAAGAAGCTAATAGCAAAAAACAAAGTATTTTTTACACTGGTATAGGACTAGCACTAGCCTTTATTACTATGATTTTAGGTTACTATATAACTGAAGGAATCTTATATGGTAACTGGATAGTTCCTCTTCAATCAATATGGGGCAATACAATGCAATGTATCGTAGGAACAGTAATTGCAGTGCCAGTTTCAGTCGCTCTTAAAGCTGGATTTAAAGTAAGACATATCAAAACAGAGATTTAGGGAGGTTAAAAGCTATGGATAAATTAATAATGACACCAGGACCAACGTTTATAAGAGAAAATGTCAGAGAAGCTATGGGAAAACCGATAACAAATCCTGACTTAGATATTGAATTTTATGATTTTTATAAAAACACCTGTGAAAAACTTCAAAATATAATGCATACAAAAAACCAAGTTCTAATCTTAGATGGTGAAGGAATACTTGGCCTTGAAGCTGCTTGTGCTTCACTAATAGAAGAAGGTGATAAAGTCCTTTGTATTGAAAATGGTATCTTTGGATATGGTTTTAAAGATTTTGCAGAAATGTATGGTGGAAAAGTAACATTTTTCAGTGGTGAAAGAGATCGTGGAATAGACATAGGAAAATTAGAAGAATTCTTAAAAGAAAATCATGACTTTAAAGTTGCAACTGTAGTTCACTGTGAGACTCCATCTGGTATAACAAATCCAATAAAAGATATCTGTCCTCTATTAAAGAAATATAATATATTATCAATAGTTGATTCAGTTTCAAGTATCGGCGGAGAAGAAATACAAGTTGATGAATGGAATATCGATATAGCTCTAGGAGGCTCTCAAAAATGTCTTTCAGCTCCTCCTGGATTAACTTTCCTAAGCATTAGCGAAGATGCTATAGAGGCTATGAATAGCCGTGAAACACCTATAAGAAGTTTCTATGCTAACCTTACAATTTGGAATGATTGGTATGAAAATAAATGGTTTCCATATACTCAACCTATAAGCGATATTTATGCCTTTGATAAAGCACTAGATAATTTCCTAGGAGATAAAGATGTACTTCAAAGACATAAACGTTATGCTGAAGCTTGTAGATATGCTGTTAAAGAATGTGGCTTAGAATTATTATCTAAAGACTGTCACTCTAATACAGTTTCTACAGTATTAGTTCCTGAAGGAATTAACTATAAAGATTTATTTAATAAATTATATTCTGAACATAACATTATAATTGCTGGAGGATTTGACTTCTTACAAGATAAAATCTTTAGAATAGGTCATATGGGTGAAAATTGCTATGAAGAAAAGCTTTATATAACTCTAAAAGCTATAAATACAGTTCTTAAAGAGCTAGAATTCAACCTTAAAGGTGACCTTCATAAGGAATTTGTAAATTATCTTAACTAGTAATTTTATTTCTTTTCTCAAAAGAAATAAGTTTTCCATAATAGAATATGATTTCTTTCATAGATAACTTTTCTAAATAATAAGCAATAAAAATAGGCTGTGCAATTTTAGATACAGCCTATTTTTTTAATGAACTCTTTTATCTAAATCACTAAATAACCCGTGCCATTTAGGTTAAGCTTTAGCTTTTCACTTAAATACACTTCTATGAATTATCTTTTCATATATAAAAAGGTAAAAACCATTTTTCTCAGCAACTGTTTCTGCTACCTTTTTATAACCTAATTTTTCATAAAAATGCTGATCTCTATAATTTTTATAGGGAGTATCTAATTCCCATACTTCTGCATCCTTATGAATTTTCTCTAAAAACTCTATTGCCTTTGTGCCTATCCCCTTATTTTGATGCTCTGTATCAATAAAAATAGCTCCAAGTCTATATCGTCCTCCACCTAGATTAAATATAATCATTCCCCCTATTATCTCATTATCAATAATAGCTTTGTAAGATATTAGATTACTTAAATAATATTTCAGCTTGTTTTTATCTTCATAATATTCAGGTCCACTGCCGTACTTTTTCTTATCTTCATCAAAAGCATTCCTTATAACCTTATAAAGCTTGTCTAAATCTTTCTCACTAGCCCTTAAAAATTCTACCATATCTATACTTCCCTCTCCTTAAAGTAGTCTAAAATTGTTTATACACCGCCAATACAAAAATACAGTGTAAATTACTATACAATATTCTACCTTTTAATTAAATCTCTCTATAATTATATCTAATATAATCCAAGCTTTATATGAATATTTTTGAAACTATCTAAAAATCTCTATAAAAAAAGGATTGTCACTAATAGACAATCCTTTAAATACAATTATTTAATTATGTAGAAATATGCAAGAACTATTATACCAAGTACGATTCTATACCATCCAAATACTTTAAAATCATGCTTCTTGATATATGTCATTAAGAATTTAATTGCTAATACTGATACTACAAAAGCAACAACTAACCCTACAACTAATAACATAAGTTCATTTCCTGTGAAGCTAAATCCAAACTTAAGTAGCTTTAATGCACTTGCACCAAACATAACTGGTATAGCAAGGAAGAATGTAAATTCAGCTGCTACAGTTCTAGATACCCCAATTAATAATGCTCCTACTATAGTTGCTCCTGAACGTGAAGTTCCTGGAAATACTGCCGCTATAAGTTGCCATATTCCAATAATTATAGCTGTAGTATACGTAATATCTGCTAAACTGTTAATTGTTGGTCTCTTACCTTTATTATAGTTTTCAACAACTATAAATAAAATACCAAATAAAATTAACATTATTGCAACTGTTGTTGGATTATAGAATAATGCATTAAGGTAGTCATCAAATAAAAGTCCAACTACTGCAGCTGGTAAACAAGCAACTATTATTTTAAACCACATAGAGAAAGTTTCTTTTTCTATATGCATCCCCTTTTTATCAAATGTAAACGGGAAAATCTTCTTCCAATATAAAATAACAACTGCCATAATAGCACCAAGCTGGATAACTACTAAAAACATCTCCATAAACTCTGGTGATACATTTAGTTTTAAAAACTCATCTACTAATATCATATGTCCTGTACTACTAACAGGTAGCCATTCTGTAATACCTTCTACAATTCCTAGTATTATGGCTTTTATAATTTCTAAAAATTCCATTTAATTACCTCCAAATAAGAAATATCTAATTAACCCCTTAACTATTATATATTAATTTTCCAATTTATAATAGTAAAATTACATAATCTTAATTATTAATTAAGATTTAAATTCAACTATAATCACCTATTAAATATTGCTAAATAATAAGTTGTTATCCAACTTAAACAAATTACTACTACAATAATAATTGATAAAATATTTTTCTTAGTCCTTAGCTTAACTACCTTCTCTTTCTTATTATTTTTCTCTTTCATAAGTAAATAGTTTATTCCTATCCCGCATAAAATTACTAAGATAAATCCATATTGAACGTATGCATCTGATATAAAACCTGCCAGAAATAAAACATTAATCACAGTGCTGCTAAGCATTAATATCATTTCTGCTATATATATATTATCTATTAATCTCATCTTCTATCCCCTCTTTACTTATCCCATAAAAACACCTTTTGACCACTACATCAGTGATATTACTATCTTATACCTTACGATTATATATCTTCTTAACGTACTCTCTTCCTCTATACATTACAAAAATTACTGCAAATATGTTGAATATAGAAAAAATTACAGTTACAGATCTTTCACTAATAAACTCTGCCATTCCTCCACCTAAAAGTTGTCCTAATATTCCTCCAGCTGCACATATCATATTAAATATTCCATTAAATCTTCCTCTCTTGTCATCTCGAACATAACTTTGTGTTGCTGAAATTCTTATATTATATGAAGTAACTCCCATTATTCCAGTTATAAAGAAACATAACATCATAATCTTTACTGGTAAGAATAACTGAATTGCTTCGATTATAGAAATAGACATATATACTGTAATAGCTATCATAAACTTTTTACTTGTAGGATATTTAAACTTATAATGTATCATTCCTCCAATAAGCCTACCTATTACCCCACAACCTGTTACAAAAGTAAATAAAGTAACAACATCTATAGTACTTTTTGTAAACAACTGAGGGTTATTCTTAAAGAAAGGTAATAAAACTGTTTGTGTTGCATTGCCTGCAAACATTGTTAAACAGAAATAGACAGTTATAACAAGAAGCCCTTTTTCGGCCCATATATAAGATAAACCTTCCTTAAAGTCATCCCTATATCCTTTAAAATCGAAGCCTTTTTGCTCTTCTTTTGACATATGAGTTTCTTTATATTTGATAGTAGCCTCAAAGCATGCTGCAATAAAAAATGATATAGCATTAAATAAGAAAAGGTATGCTGCTGTACCCATAGAATTATATATAAATGACGCAACTGGAACCATAAATGCTGATAATGGATAAATCATACTTGAAATAGAATATGCCTTTGAGAAATTTCCTTCAGAAATTAAATTAGGATAAAAACTGTCATAAGCCACCATATAAATTCCATCTATTAAACCTATAAAAAGACTTACAATTATTAATATTCCATAGCTGAAATTACCACTATTAATAAAGAAAAATATTCCCGTATAAATTGCTGCAGATAAAAAATCTAAAGTATAAATCACCTTTTTCCTGGAAAATCTATCTAAATATGGTCCTGCAAATAACGGTACTACAATTTTAGGTAGATTATATACAACCATAAATAATGCGTATAAGAAAGTAGAATTTGTGTAGTCAAGAACTACTAAACCAATAGCAAATCCTGATACTGCATTCCCTAGCATTGATATAATTGATCCAATAGTAATAATGGTGAAATCCCTTGTCCATAGTTTATTTTTAGTTAATGTTTTTTCATTCATAGCCTTTGCCCCCTTCAGCTAATTATTTTAATAACTTTGTTAATTATACCATTTAATTACATACATATGCTATTTTTTCTATTTTTAAGAGTAAAGTAATATCTCCTAAAACTTTTCATCATATAATTAGTTTTTAAAATTTAACAAAGATATTTACTAAATAACTCTCATATAATCATATTAAGATAAATATATTTGTTCACAATAATAAAGGGGATGGAAAAGGTATGAAGAAATTTTTAATAATCTGCATATTAGGAATATCAGTATCATCATTGGTTTCTTGTGGTACTACAGAAGTTAATCAAGATAATATCCCTAATAAATATCCTATTGATGAATATCTAGAGAAAGGTGCTACATTGCAGGAATATACTAAAAGTGGTGATGCTCTTATGGTTGACTCAGAAGGTCAAAAGTTCCTTGCAGCTTATAATAGTACTTATAAGCCTCTATTAACTGATGATGGAGTTTTAATGCCGTTAGTAATAGTTAAGAATACTCCTTATTACTTTGATTATAAAGAAGTTGAAACTGCTCTACCTGACGGTTATAAAAAGGCTAGAATCTCTTTTTTCAGTGGAAACAGTGAAAAGCTTATAGGTGAAAGCGACATATATAAATTCACAAATTCAACAACAGCTTACTATAATAAAGATGACACAGACACTATATACGTAAAGCTTGAAGGCAAAAATGGCTATCAGCTTTGGAAGACTTATGATACTCTAGCTACTGATTAACGATATACTTACTTAAATATAATTCACATAAAAAAAGAGCATCTCTCTTTTTAGATGCTCTTTTTAATTAAACTTATAATCTTATTTTCTTATTAACTTTTTGTATGTAATGTTCCTATATAATTATTAATTTTTACATAGAAAAAGTACAATCTCAGTAAAAAAAATTGTACTAAGTATTATCATTTATTTTTGTTATAATAATCAATTAACTCTATTTCTATTTTATTTCCAAATTGATAATATTCACAAGGCTCATGATGAATTTGTTTTACAACATATTTTTCTTTATCATCAGTTACTAAATATGAATACCCACCTTTTCCTTTACCTAATAAATTAATAACTTTAAACCCTTTCTAATTAACTTTTATTATCTCCATAAACTAGCCTTTCCTTAAATCTCTTATAAAGTGTCTTCTATATATCAAGTAACTACCATACTTATTTTACAAACTATTATCTTTATTAAATTCTATTAAAAATTCCTATTTTTATTAGTCTATAATTTAACTCACCTAATATTAAAATTATTCCGTATATTATATCTCTAAATATATAATTTCCTAAAGAAAAAAAGATTTAGTCAGATTTATAAATCTGACTAAATCCCTTATCTTTTCATTCAGCAAAGATTATTATTCCATTGCTTCTTCAATCTTTTTCTTATCGAAACCTACAATTATTTCTCCATCAATATCTATAACTGGAACTGTTCTTTGTCCTGAAACTCTCATTACTTCTTCTCTATCTTCATGTTTATCAGCAACATTTATTTCTTCGTACTCCCAACCCTTCATCTCAAAGAATCTCTTTGCCTTTACACAAGATGGGCACCATGATGTTGAATATATTTTTATCATTATTTTTCTCTCCTCTTATCTACTATATACTTTTCTGCCGCTAATGCAGCTATTGTTCCATCAGCTACTGCAGTAGTTATTTGTCTGAATTCTTTTTCTCTTACATCGCCTGCAGCAAATACACCTTTGATATTAGTCATCATACTCTCATCTGTAACAATATATCCAGTTCTAGTCATCTTAATAAAATCTCTAACTAAATCTGTCTTAGGTTCAGTTCCTATATATCCAAATACAGCCTCAAGCGCTATTTCTCTTTCTGTATTATCCTTAGTATTTCTTATTATAGCTTTTTCAACAAAATTGCTACCTTCTACATTAACTAAGTCTTCATTAAATAATACTTCTATCTTATGGTTGTTCATAACATCATCAAGAGTAGCTTTTTCACCTTTAAAGTAATCGTATCTTCTTATAATATATACTTTTTCAGCGAATCTGCTTAAGAATGTTGCCTCTTCTAAAGCAGCATTTCCTCCACCAACTACAGCTACAACTTTATCCTTATACATTGCGCCATCACATACAGCACAATAATGCACGCCTTTGCCTTCAAATTTTTTCTCATTAGGAATAGGTAGCTTCTTTGGATTTGCTCCTGTAGCTATAATTACTGCATCAGCATGATAAATATAATCTCCAGTTTCAATTATTTTATCTTCTCCACTAAAGTCAACTCTTTCAATTACATCAAACTCGTCTATAACAGCGCCTACTTCTTCTGCTTGGCTTTGCATGAAATCTGCAAGTTCAGCTCCACTTATCTTCTTAAACCCTGGATAATTTTCTATAGTATAGCTGTTACGCACCTGTCCTCCTAGGATTTTATCTTCTAAAAGCAGCATATCCAAATTAGCTCTTGCTGCATAAATAGCCGCTGTTAATCCTGCGGGTCCACCACCAATGATTATCAAATCTTTTTTCTTAATTGGTTTAGTCAAGTATCCCCAACTCCTCTCAACTATCTTATTTAAATACATTATATATTCATTTGATAAGTTAATCAATAATAATTATTATTTAATATAGTCTATTTTACCTTTTTCTTATTAAAAAGCGATACTATAAAAGCAAAGATTATAGATATAACAGATGCTGATAAAATAGATACCTTTGATGCATTTAACTCTTCTAAAGATCCTTTAAAAGCAAGCTCTGACACAAATATAGACATTGTGAATCCTATACCTGCAAGAACAGAGACCGCAAATACATCAAACCAGCTAGCATTGTTTGGTTTTTTAGTTATTCCAAACAAACTTGCTATATATGTAAATGTCATAATACCAATAGGCTTTCCTATAACTAATCCTAAAACTATGCCTGTCATAAGAGGATATTCCTTAAATAGGTTTATTGAACCGCTTAAATTTACACCTGTATTAGCAAATGCAAATAAAGGTAATATAAAGTAATTTGTTAAAGGTTCAAGTCCATGCTGTACTCTAAGACTTAAATCATTTGATTTATTACCATCTTTAGTTAATGGTAAGCTTAAAGCTAGGATAACTCCTGCTATAGTTGCATGTATTCCACTAAAGTATGTTGCTAGCCATAAACAAAAACCTACTATCATATATGGCCAAAGTCTATTTTTCTTATTTAAAGTCTTTATTAAAAATAATATTACTATAAGAACTATAGCTGCAATAATTGCTGTTATATTAAACTTTGAAGAGTAAAATATACCTATAATAACTATAGAAAGCAGGTCATCTACAACTGCTAAAGTAAGTAAAAATACTTTTAATGATGGATTCAACCTCTTACTTAAAATTGTAAAGATACCTATAGCAAAAGCTATATCTGTAGATAATGGTATTCCTGCACCAATTTCAAATCCACTATTATAATTAAATAAAGTAAATATTATAGCCGGTGCAACCATTCCTCCTATAGCTGCAATAATAGGAAAAGATGCCGCTTTTATATTTGATAACTTTCCAAATACAGCCTCTCTCTTAATCTCGCAACCTACAACTAAGAAGAATATCGCCATTAGAAAATCATTAATCAATACATGAAGATTAAACTCACCAAAGCCTATATCCTTTAAAATGTATTCATAATATTTATCTAATGGAGTATTTGCTAAAATTAAAGCTAATACCGTTGCAATAACTAAAAGAATTCCTGGAAATGCTTCGGAGTGTACAATGCTCTTCTTCTTTTTATTGTTATGCTCTTCTTGATTATTAATGCGCTCTTCCATAACTTAACCTCCAGTTATACTATTTTGTCTTTTGTATAACATTAGTATTATATAAAACAAGCTTTTTTATTTAACAATTTCTACAGAAACTTTATTTAATAATAAGTTGTACTCTATCTATATAATATCTATTAAATTTTCTAAATTGTAACTCTTAACATTTAAAATCATAAACTAGTATTAATACTAATCCTTCCATTGGAGGTACACCTTTTGTCTGAAAGTTCTTTAAAAGAAATTAAATTTAAGATATATGATGTTAATAGTTTTAAATATACTAAATACTCAATTATTAATGGCATTAAAATCACTAACTTAAAGATATTTTCAAAAATTATATCTAAAAATAATATTTTAGTCTATGGGAATTATGATATAGTTATAAATTATAAAA
>OLNJ01001026.1_pt1 | contig 17239 bp, 15 predicted proteins | sample 1672191 | NCBI WGS metagenome assembly OLNJ01 (sample SAMEA3136657, study PRJEB25190) | human gut metagenome | biome: human gut; feature: human-associated habitat; material: faeces | place: Austria | collected 2013 | reverse complement strand
CAATGAGAGTTGGTAAGCAAATGCAATTCTTCGGTGCTAGAGTTAACTTAGCTAAGACTTTACTTTACGCTATAAACGGTGGTAGAGATGAAAAGTCTGGTGTTCAAGTTGGACCAAAGACTATTCCACTAACTGATGAATACTTAGATTACAATGAAGTAATGGATAGATTTGAAACAATGACAGATTGGTTAGCTAACCTTTATGTTAATACTTTAAATGTTATTCACTACATGCATGATAAATATTCATATGAAAAATTACAAATGGCTTTACATGATAGAGATGTATTCAGAACAATGGCTTGTGGTATAGCTGGACTTTCAGTTTGTGCTGACTCATTATCTGCTATAAAATACGCTAAAGTTAAGCCAATAAGAAATGAAGAAGGAATAGCTGTAGACTTCGAAGTTGAAGGTGACTTCCCTAAATACGGAAATGATGATGATAGAGTTGATGAAATTGCTGCATGGTTAGTTGAGTCTATGATGAACAAAATCAGACAAAACAAAACTTACAGAAATGCTACACATACTCAATCAGTATTAACAATTACATCAAACGTTGTTTACGGTAAGAAGACTGGTACAACTCCATGTGGAAGAAAAGCAGGAGAACCATTTGCACCAGGAGCTAACCCAATGCACGGAAGAGATAACAGTGGTTCTTTAGCATCATTAAACTCTGTTGCTAAGATTCCATATGAACATTCTCAAGACGGTGTTTCTAATACATTCTCAATCATTCCTGATGCTTTAGGAAAGACTGCTGAAGGTAGAATCACTAACTTAGGTGCTATGATGGATGGATACTTCTCTCAAGGTGCTCAACACTTAAACGTAAATGTATTTGATAGAGAAACTCTATTAGATGCTATGGAACACCCAGAAGAATACCCACAATTAACAATCAGAGTATCTGGATACGCTGTTAACTTCATCAAATTAACTAGAGAACAACAATTAGATGTTATAAACAGAACATTCCATAAATCAATGTAATTAAATATGTATTAAAGGAGCTATTATAAAATAGCTCCTTTATCTATATCTTATAATTATGAAGATTAATGATATTTCTCCTATCAACAAATCCTATATTAAACCATGGAAATTCTTTCTTCATACCCTCTATTCCATTTGATAATAATCTTACATATGGGTCATATATATATACCAATATATTCTCGTCATCTATATGATAAAATGAACATAAATCGAATTCTCTAGGTCCTAATATTACTACACTTGAGAAGTGATAAAATATTAATGGTGTTTCATTTATATAAACATTATTATATCTCTTTGAAACTTTATAATTTTTTATATTCCAAAATGCAACATTAGCTCCAATAGAATTGACTACATGTACATTTTTAAATATATCTACCCAATCTTCAACATACCGTTGATCACCAAAGGTTTTATCAACCGTATCATACTCCATAGTACACTTCTTTAAACATCTGTCTCCCCATAATCTTACTGCTACCCTTGCTTCATTATTATTTCTAAATCCTACAAATCCTGTATTATATATTCCACTTAATTCATAATAATGTTTAAATTCTTCTGAATTTCTATGATGAGTTAAGAAAATTGAAGCATTAGGATTTTCATCGAATACATTATCTATATTTGAAAAGAAGAATAAATCCGCATCAACATGTGCATAGTATTTAGCTTTATCATACTGATTCATAATATAATATAAAAATATAGGTTTTAATGTCCAACAATATTCATGAAAAGATCTATTTGATTTAGCTTTTAATAATTCAAAATTATTATCTTCTAAATACTTTATTGGAATTAATATAATATCTTTAAAACCTATCTTGTTTAATATTGCATATACCGACTCATTCATACATAAAATGAATAACTTAAAACTTTTGCAATACTGACGTAAAGAAATATACATAGGTATAGCTTTGAATAAATGTTGCTCTGATAAGATCATACTGAAATGATATTTCTCCAATGTCTTTTCCTCCTTTCTATTAACTATTTACAAACCATACTAAATCCTGTATATATCTCTTATTAATGCTAGCATTGCTTCTGTAAAATATTTAATTCCAAACTTATCTCTTAAATATTTTAATTCCATTATTAATTCTTCTAGGTTTATATAAATATTAGGCATAATACTATATCTATCTTTAACTCCTTCTACAAAGAAGCGTTTTCTGCAAGTTTGAATTAGTTCTAAAAATATCTCTAATAATCTCCTAAACGAAGTAACTGGAAGCATATTATTTATATCAATTACTAATTCGTTAATAGTACTTCCATCAATAGAGGTTACATATGATACACAAACTAATATTACATCTAAGAAATATACATTATTATATTTACTACATATATAATTCACATTATCATGAGCTTCGCTTATTCTTATATTACTTGGATGTTCCTGATGAACATTTAAAATATCTTTATCAAATACAAATTTACTTCCAGATTTATATAGTCGTATACCTAAATCATAATCTTCATACCCATAACCAACTATACTTTCATCAAACATACCAACCTGTATAACTCTACTTCTTTCTACAGAAACGTTATTAGTTATGAAAAATCTCCATGGTAAAGCATAGTCTCTAAAATTATCTCCGTATCTATCTAATATACCTTTTAAAATTTTCATAAAATCTGTATCTAAATTATAAATATAATTTAAATAACTTCTATCTACTATAGATTCACTACTTATTAATGGTTGCTTGTCCATCTTAATATCATCTATATCCATTCCATATATAGGTAATATATCATCTTTATAATTCAAACCAGCTTTCTCTAATTCTTTATAATAAAAAGTATTTATTCGCTTCCATGGAACACCACATACAACTATATTTCCTTCTTCATGGTGCTTTAAATGTCTGGTTATGAAATCTATAGGTGCTAACATATCACTATCGTGAAATATTAATATATCTCCTTCTGCTCTTTTTACCCCTTCATTTCTACCATGTGCAATTCCTTTATTCTCCTTTACTCTTACAAACTTAAGAGGATATTTAGATTCAAACTCCTTTAACATCTCTATTGTGTTATCATTAGATCCGTTATCAACTACAACTACTTCAAAAGTATCATAGTCACAATCTTGATTATTTAAAGTTATTAAATTATAATATAACCTTTCTCTCGAGTTGTAAGATGGAATTATGACGCTCACTCTCATAAAATCTATCTCCTTATACCTTATTAGTTAATTATCTTCAACTTCAGCTACTGTTTTATACTCTATAAATGTCGGATCAATCTTTTCAACTTCATCAATAAGATTAGTTAATAGCTTTCTATATATTTCATATATAAAAGGTTGATTTATTCTATCTTCTTCGTGAATTTGTCTTATATCATTCTTATTAACTATTCTAAAACCACTAAAGTGATAGAAAATCAATTTATCATTATTTACCATTATATTGCTATCTCTAACACTAAATCTATATTTCGGATAATTCCAATGTCCAATATTTATACCTGGTGTTGTAATCTCTTCAACATCTTTAAATAAGAATGGCATATCCTCAAGATATTTCTGGTCCCCAAACTTATTATCTTCCGGATTTGCCGTGCAACTTTCAATACACTTCTTATCCCACCACTTTACACACTCTATGCCATTTATATCGTTTTTAAAACTAATAAATCCTGAGTTATACTTACCAGTAAGATACTGCATATATTGATTAAATTCCTTAGAATACATAGGCAAAAATATTTCTCCACTTGATAGTAATACAGATGCCTCAGGCTGATTCTCAAAAATTATTCTAACGTCTTGTAAAAAGAATAGGTCTGAATCTATATAAGTCACCCTTTCTATAGAGTTATCCATCTCAAAAATATATCTTATAAACCCTGGTTTTAATGTCCAACAATATTGATTCAATAATCTCTTATCCTCTAAATCTATTAAATCAGCTCTATTTAGTTGAGATATTGTAAATAATCTTAGTCTATCAAAATTAACTTTCTTTAAGAATTCATAACATTTATTATCTACACAAAGAACATATATTACGAAATCATCCAGTGTTTCATATAAAGATAAAAAGCAAGCAATACCTTGAATTAACCTTGTCTTAGAAACAACAGCACAAAAAACACTCTTTTTCATACCTATTTATCTCCTAAAAACTCTTTATACCACTTTACTGTTTTTGCTAATCCATCCTCTATTGTATACTTTGGATTCCATCCTAATATATCTCTAGCTTTCTTTGCAGATAAATATTGATGTTTTATTTCATTACTTCCTATATTTAATATTATAGGTTTTAATTCACTACCCATAATATTTAATATTTTGTCTACTAATTCTAAAACTGTTAATTGAATTTCATTACTAAAATTAAATGCTTGTCCTCCTAAATTTTGCTCCTCAATTTTTTCTGCTAAAGTAATATATGCTTCTACTGCATCTTCAACATAAAAATAATCTCTGATAAAGGTACCATCACTTCTAATTATTGGTGCTTCTCCTTTTAATATTGATTTAATACTTTGGGGAATAATTCTATTAAAATTTAAATCTCCTCCACCATATAAATTTCCACATCTAGTTATACAAACTGGTAGCTTATAGGTTTCATAATAACTTTGAGCAATTAAATCTGCACAACTCTTTGAAACATCGTAAGGATGTTTTCCTTGTAAAGGCATACTTTCATCATATGGAAGCTTCTCTTGATCTCCATAAGCTTTGTCGCTAGATGCCACTACCACTCTTCTAATTAATGGACTTCTCCTGGATGCTTCAAGTATATTCCATGTTCCTTGAATATTAGAAATAAATGTTCCTAATGGATTCCTATTTGCAACGCCTACAATTGCTTGAGCTGCTAAATGAAAAACTGTATCTATCTCATATTCTCCTAATATTCTTTCTATTAAATAATAATCTTCTAAACTTCCTCGTACTACATTTATGGATTTATATTCATCACCACTATAAAGATTAGATTTTGGTATATCATCTCTTACCAATAAGGTTACATTAGCACCATAATCAACAAGAGCCTTAGTTAAATAGCTACCTAAAAATCCTGTTCCACCAGTTATAAAAATATTTTTATCTTTCCAAAACTTATCATTTGTACCTACCATATTTTCCACAATCTCCTTCCCTCATTCCACATTATATTTACATTATTAATATCACTTAAAGTGTCCATTGCAGTCCAAAAACCATTATGCATATAAACTGCTAACTGATTATCTGCAACTAACTTTTTCAATGGACTTTGCTCTAAAACACATGTTGAATCATTTTCTAAATAATTAAATATTTCTGGTTCGAATACAAAAAATCCACCATTTATTATTTCTTCTGTATTTTTCTTTTCCTCAAATGATTTAGCTACTCCATCTCCTACTGTTAAAATGCCATATTGACTCTTTTTATATATTCCAGTTACAGTTGCTATCCTTCCTTGCTTCTTATGAAATTTTAATAATTCCTCTATATCTATATCAGCTAAGCCATCTCCATAAGTTAACATGAATGTTTCGTTTCCAATATATTCTTTAGCTCTTTTTATTCTTCCTCCAGTCATTGTATCAATACCTGTATCAACGAAAGTTATCTTAAAGTCTTCAGGATCTGAATACACTTTTATATCTCCACTATTCATATCTAACTTAAAACTATTAGTTTTCCAGTAGTAATCCATAAAATATTCCTTTATTTTTTCCCCTTTATATCCTAATAACAAAATGAAATCATTAAATTTATAATACTGATACATTTTCATTATATGCCACAATATTGGCATACCCCCAACCTCACATAGAGGTTTAGGGGTATCCACTGTTAATTGACTCATTCTAATTCCCTTTCCACCTGCAAGTATAACAACTTTCATCTTTAGTCACTCCCTTTTTTACTATAGTTTATATTTTTCAAAATTAATTAATGATTTAGCATCTAAATATCCACAATGATCAATTTCTTCATATAGAATAATAACTATTAACACACTCCATATTAATCCACGCGTCTCACAAAAAGTCGTTTCAGAATTTATACTAATAACACGCTTATCTTTAATAAAATTATTTATTCTATCTTCTAATTCTCTAAAATTTTTCCCATTAAATATTTTTACTTTCACTATTTTAGATTCCTTTAGCCAAATTTTTTATACTACATATTATTCCTAACTATAAATTATGTTCCATTAATTTCCCATATTTATCACATCTCATTTTGTAGCAAATAAATTTATAAATAAAAACAGTATTAACTATTTAATAAGCTAATACTGTTTTTGTTTGTAATTTTTTACCATTGATTATAAAAGTCAAATTTTTTGTTAAAGAAAATCACTCCTACTCCACCTATTCCCAAGTGAGTTCCTAATACACAACCTATTTTAGTAATTACACATTTAGTATCTTCTCCAAATCTTTCTTTTATAGCTTTAACAACCGCTTCTGCAGCTTCTTCATCATCAGCATGCCCTATTCCAATAACCTGGTCAGTAAACCCATCTATCCTTTCTTCAACTATATCTAAAAGAGTATTTATAGATTTTTTCTTCCCTCTAACCTTTTTAATAACTTCCAGATAACCATTGTTTACATCTAACATAGGTTTTAAATCAAGCATTGTCCCTAGAGCAGCCTGAACCTTGTTAATTCTGCCACCTTTCATAAGCCAGTTTAAATCTTCTAATATAAATACATGCTCGATATGATTAGTCATTTCATAAATATAGTTGATAATATTCTCAAAGCTTTCTTTATTTTCAATAAGCTTTATTACCTGCATAGCTATTACTCCTATGCCTATGGCCCCAGCCTTTGTATCTATAACTTCTATTTTTCTTTCTGGATATCTTTCCTTAAATTCTTTTGAAATATTCTTTGCTAAATCACAAGTTCCAGATAAAACAGATGAAAACGCTAAATATATAAAATCATTACCTTCCTCACAATGTCTATCAAATGTTTCATAAATTGCTGCCGGCGATACTTGAGATGTTTTAGGTAAAATACCATTTCTCATTTCTTCATAAACCTGGTCTATCGTTATAGTTACTCTATCTAAATACTCTTTATCATTAATCATTACTCTAAGTGGTAATATATCTATGTCATATTTATCATACATTTCTTCTGGCAAATCGCAAATACTATCAACAATTAACTTAATCATATTTTTCTCCTTAAATTTAACATATCATATATAATTTTTTCCAATACAACAAGTAATATATACCTATTTTCTATTAATATAAATATTTATTTTTATTAATTAATACAATATTAAAAAAATATTTTTAAAATTTTTACTTGTTTTATCCTAAAAAGAAAAAATGAGATGTCTCTAAAATTATTTTTAAAATCATTTTAGAGACATCCCCATAATTAATAATTCACAATTCTTAATTATTTAGAATTTCCTTCCTCCACCACCATGAGAATTTCCACTACTTGATGTATGAGTTGTTGTTCTTCCGCCACTACCGCCTGAATTACCATTATTCTTAGGAATTTTTCTTCTAGTAGTATTTGTCGTTATAAATCTATCACTTCTTCTAGTAAAATTAATTGAATTTCTATCTAGGTAATTTTCTTCAGGTAATGCTGCTGGCTTTTTATACTGCATAACTACAATTCCACATATAACTGAACTTATTACTAACGCTATTAATAATGCAATAAAAACTCTTTTTATTTTTGCTTCGGTAGATAGTACAATATCACCATTTGCATCAACCGTATATTGTTTTGATGGTATCCCTTTTTCTAAGCAATAGCTTGTATCCTTTAAAAATATTTCTGCACCTTTAGAGTAATTACCGTCACTTAAATATGAATATACATCATCTAAAATACTATCTACTCTGCTATCTGTAAAATATCTCTCACCATTTCCTGACGTAGAAATATATACTTCACGGTCATCCATATTTATAAGCATAAGTATACTACTATTCTTATCACCAAGTCCGTAGCCTTCATAGTCAAAAAAATCATCTGCATACTCCTTAGAGCTTTTACCTTGATTATCATTAGTTGTTACTATAACTATATCCATATTATATTTATGTGATATTTTATTAATAGAACTTTCTAAACTATTTATTTCTTCATCAGAAAATAAAGTTGCGTTATCTACTACTCTCTTAAGGTCAGCACTTATATTACTACTTAATGAAATACATAAAATCATCATGAATGCAATTACTAAAACTCTACTTATTATCTTTTTCATATAAGCATACCTCCTATAAGTGCTACTATAAATGAAATCACAAATAATATAGTAAATAATATACCTATACGCCCTTTAGATACTGGGAGAGATCCATATACTTCTCCGCTTTGTCCATTAATTGCAAATATATAATTTTTATTATTAAATTGATAAGTTAACATCCATACAGGAAATAATGCGTATTTAAATTTAGCATTGCTGTACTTACTATTAAAACTTCTTTCACTTACTATGCTATATCCATTAATAGAATTTCTTAAAATATTATTTACAGAATTATTAATAGTACTCTTTATACTAGGTAATACATCCTCCTTAGTTCTATCATATTTATCTGCTAAAAATCCTGGAAGATATGCCATAGAAAAATCCTTTATCTCATTATAATCAAAAGGTTCAATAGCTGTCATAACTTTATCATCTGCCTTTGAAGATGCGTTATGAGGAACATTATCAAATTTTAATTTAGCTTCTCTATATACTTCATAAGTATCAGTCTTTGTATATTCATAATCTCCCTGTCTCCAAGTCATTATTTTTTTTCCTATGGCCATCATGCTTCCATCTACATCACAGTCAAAAAGCCAGTATGGTATATATATACCAGTTATTTTTTCAAGCTGCTTTGCTGATGTAAACTCCTTAGGTATAAACCATTTTTTCTTTGACCAGTTCAATAAAATTTCTTCTGCTTTTCTCTTATCAATCTTAAAGGGAATAACTTTTGAAGGCTTGAAATCTCCTGATAATTTATCTGTTAATATAACTGGTCCATGACAGTAATAGCAAAATGTTGCTGCTGTGGATTTATCCGCAACCACTTCTGCCCCACACCTTGGACACTTATATACTCTTGTATTATTATTTATTTCATCACGTAATTCATCTGATATCTGTTCTTCACTATATTCACCACTTCTATCATCTTCTTTTTTAAGATAATCTTCTAACTCTTGAATTGAAAATGTGCTTAGGCAATAATCACATTTACCTTTCTGTGACTGCGCATCAAATGTTACATGTGCACCACAATTAGGACATTTATAAACAGCAGCTCCCATTTATTCACCTCATCTAATTAATACTAAATAAATAATAACATCATTTACAGTTTAAGTAAATCTACGCATATCTTATAATACTTATGCCTATCTATTATCATTATGAAAAACAAGTTATATTTATAATAAAAATCCTAAGAAAATAATCAAATATTATTTTCTTAGGATATCTACAACAACTATACTAGGTCTATTAAATAATCTTAATGGAAAACCACTATTCCCTAATCCCCTACTTACAATTAATTTATTATTTTCTCCATACATCCCTGAGTAATATTTTGGTAGTATTCCTTGCCCTGGGGCAAATAATCCTCCTACAAAAGGTAGTATAAATTGACCACCATGTGCATGACCTGAAAACATAATATCAAAGTTGTGTCTACTATATAATGTATCTTCATTTGCATCATAATTTTCTGGATAATGGGATAATACAAATTTTAACCCATTCATATTTTCTAACTTCTTTAGTAAGAGCTCTGATTTTTCTCCCTCATATTTACTCTTAACTTTTTCATAAAATAATTCTCCACTATCTATCCTATTTTCTACTAAACCTAAGATATTAATAATAGTGGATTTTATCTTTATCGTCTTTATTTCATTATCTAATACTACAACATTATTAGCTCTTAACTTATGTAATATTTCATTAATTCTCTTACATCTCATTTCATTATTTCCAGGAATATAGAATACCGGAATATTATTATTTACTTCAGCTAAAAAACTAATTATTTTATCAATTCTTTTCATGTTAGAATCTATTAAATCACCAGTAGCGACTACTATATCTGGTTTTTCATTAAATATTATATCCTTCAATATCTTATTATCTTTTCCGAATTCCTTACTATGCAAATCAGAAAGCTGTAAAACTTTTATATTATCATTACTACTTGAATCTATATTAAATCTTGTTATTTGTATTTTATTATTTTGATAATAACAAAAGCCATATGCAGATAATGCTGTAATTCCCAATGTCAAAAAACTCATATAAATTTCTCCAATTAATAATTTTAAATATAATTATATCACTTTTAATAATTATATTTTATTAAATATTAATGAAACTTTTAAAAATAAATAATAACTACTTTCCCATCTAACTTTTTCATACTTTCTCCTCCTTATAAATCTGTTATCTCTCTAATAACATATTTTCCCTTAATAAATTGCTACTAATTTATGTCTATATTATTAGTAATAACTTAAAATTTATTATTTCTATTACTTAACTAACAAAAATATTACTATTTTAGTTTGATACCCAAAATACTTGACATCATTTTATTTTTAAATTAAAATGATATTAATTTGATAATCAAAGTAATTTGGAGGTTTATTATGAACTTTAATATAGTTACGGATTCTACATCCGATATAACACAAGTAGATGCAAGAGAAAAAAATATACAAGTAGTTCCACTTCGTATTCTTTTTGAAGATGGTGAATACCACGATGGAATTAATATAAGTACTGAGGAATTTTATAATAAATTAGAATCTGCAAAAGTTTTACCTCAGACAAGCCAACCTTCCCCTGAGGATTTCTTTAAAATATTTGAAAAAGCGAAAAACAATGATGAAGCCGTACTTGTAATCACATTATCTAGCTCCTTAAGCGGCACATATCAAAGTGCAACTATAGCGAAAAATATTTGTGAATATGAAAAAATTTATATAGTAGATAGTCAAACTGTAACTTTAGGTTTAAAAGTTCTAGTTGATTATGCTATTTCACTTAGAAATGATGGTAAATCAATTGAAGAAACTTTTGAAATCTTAGAAAGAGAAAAACAAAATATTCGTATTTTCGCTGCAGTAGATACTTTAGAATACTTAAAAAAAGGTGGAAGACTTTCAAGTGCTGCAGCTTTAGCAGGTACTCTATTAAATCTTAAACCTATAGTGAAGGTTCAAGACGGTGCAGTATCTATGGCTGCTAAAGCTAGAGGAACTAATAATTCATACTCAAAAATAAAAGCTTTAATAGAAGAAGCTGGTGGAATAGATGAAACTAGATCTTATACTCTTGGATATACTGGCTCATCATCTAATTTAAATCAATTCGCCACTTTTATTGATAAGACATATAATCTTAAAAATTGTCCAATAAGTGCAATAGGTAGTACAGTTGGTGTACATGCTGGTCCTGGCGCTTGTGGTATAGCATTCTTTATAAAAACAACAAATTAATTATTCATACTCATACATTTATTAAATGATGATAGTTATAATGTACTAATTATCATCATTTTTTATAAATTATACTTTTTATGATTAGAATTACATTTTTGTGTCAAAAATTATAAATGACCATAAACCACTCTAATGTAATATAAATTGCATTACTCAATTGTGTGCCTCATAGGTGATCTTATAGAGATCCCTACACTTAAATTAAAGAAGGTGTATATTTAGTATTCTAAATATACACCTTCTTTAATTTCTACATATAAAATGTAACAATTTTCATATATTTTATTCTAATAAAAATAGCCGCAAATAATTACGACTATTATTTATTACCTTTTATTTAGTTTATTATTTGTACTATATTTTCTATCTCTACTTCCATTACTCATTTTTTCGTTTCTATTTTTTTGTTCCTTGCCTTTTCCTTGATACCTTCTTGATTTTCTACTATTATTACTCTTATGTTTATCAGTACCTTGTTTTATGACAGGTGGTACTATATTAATTATTTCAAACTTTTCTTCTTCGAGTACTGGTATTGATTTTCCTATAACTTTTTCAATTCTTCTAAATATTTCTAGTTCTTCTGAATCGCATAAAGTAATTGCAACTCCCTCTCTCCCAGCTCTTCCTGTACGTCCTATTCTATGTACATATGTCTCTGGGACATCTGGTAAATCGTAATTTATAACATGTGATAATTCATCTACATCTATACCTCTAGCTGCTATATCTGTAGCAACTAAAACTCTTAAACTACCTTCTTTAAAATTATTTAAAGCTAATTGTCTTTGATTTTGAGATTTGTTACCATGAATAGCTGCTGCTTCAATACCTACATTATTAAGGTCCTTTGCTATTTTATTTGCACCATGTTTAGTTCTTGAAAAGACTATAACTGATTTTATAGATTCATCCTTTAGTAAATGTACTAATAGTGACTTTTTATTTTTCTTTGAGACCATATATGCCCCTTGTGAAATAATATCTACTGTTGATGAAACTGGTTGAACTTCTACCTTAACTGGATTTTTCAAAATAGAGTTTACAAGTTTCATAACTTCTTTAGGCATAGTAGCTGAGAATAATAAATTTTGTCTTTCTTTAGGTAATTTTGATATTATTCTCTTTACATCATGAATCATTCCCATATCTAACATACGATCTGCTTCATCAAGTACAAAATACTTAACATTTTTTAAATCAACATGTCTTTGATTTGATAAATCTATAAGTCTTCCTGGTGTTGCTATTAAAACATCTATTCCAGATTTTATTTTTCTAACTTGTGAACTTTGATTTACACCGCCAAATATTACTGTACTTTTAATATCTAAATGCTTTGAATATGTAGCAACATTTTCACCTATTTGTATTGCTAACTCTCTTGTTGGAGCTACTATTAAAGCTTTTAACACTCTCTCATTATTAACCATCTTCTCTTCACTTATTCTTTGTAATATCGGAATAGAAAAAGCTGCCGTCTTACCTGTTCCTGTTTGTGCGCAGCCTAATATATCTCTTCCACCTAATATTGATGGTATTGATTGCTCTTGAATTGGTGTTGGTTTTTCATATCCTGACTCTTCTATAGCCTTTAATATAGGTTCTATTATATTTAAATCTTTAAATAACATTATTTCTCCTCTTTAATAAAAATTATTTTCCACATAAAAATGAACGCTATATAAATGCAACTCACTAACATAAGCATTTATATAGCGTTCGTTATCATTCATTATATATTATTTTTATAATAATTTCATTAATTATTTATTGGAATATTAAAAACACTATTAATTTAGATGTAATAATAAAGTGTACCAACCGATATTTACTATAATTAAATAAATTAATTATATGTTATAATCTATAGGAACATAAGATGACTTTAGAGGTGACAATATGAACGATATCGAAAAAATTGTTAAAGACGTTACTTTAACATATGAACAAAAAGTATTATCTTTAGCTAGATATGCTGAAAATAGTGTAAAAGTATTAAATATTTCTGACGAAACTCAAAAACTAAGAGATGCAGGTATAATCTGTGATTTATTCGAAGGTAATGTACCTTATAGACCTAGATATATACTTCCTGATTATGAAAAGTTCATAAAAGAAGGATGTAAATTTTTAGAATTAGCTCCTCCAACAAACATATGGGAAGCTACTACAAATTTATTAATAATGTATAAACATGTTCCTTCAATCACTTCAATGCCAGTTTACATTGGTAATATAGACTACCTATTAGAGCCATTTATAGTAGATGAAGCTGAAGCTAAGCTTGCAATTAGATTATTCTTAACTCAATTAGATAGAACTATAACAGACTCTTTCTGCCATGGTAACTTAGGTCCAAAACCAACTAGGGCGGCTAAAATAATATTAGAAGTTGAAAGAGAGTTAGAAAATGCTATTCCTAACTTAACTTTAAAATATAGTGAAGAAACTCCAACCGATTTAGCTATTGAAGCTATTAAAACAGCATTAGTTACAGCTAAACCAAGCTTTGCAAATCATAAAATGTTTACCGAAGATTTAGGTAACTACGGAATTGCTAGCTGCTACAATGGTCTACATGTTGGCGGTGGAGCTCATACCTTAGTTAGAATGAGATTATCTACTTTAGCTTCTACTGCTACTGATATTGATGATTTCTTCAATGATAAATTACCTAATGCTATGCAATGTATGGCTGAATATATAAATGAAAGAATTAGATACATAGTTGAAGAAAGTACTTTCTTTGAAACTAACTTCTTAGTAAAAGAAGGATTTATAAGCAAAGATAGATTTACTTCTATGTTTGGTCTTGTAGGACTTGCTGAAGCTGTTAATATCCTACTTAAAGCTGAAAATTTAGAAGACAAATTTGGTCACTGCAAAAAAGCTGATGATCTTGGCGTTAGAATAATGGACTTTATGGAAAACTTCATAAATAACTTTGAAAGTAAACACTGTAAAGTTACTAACAAAAGACTTTTACTTCATGCTCAAGTAGGTATTGGTGATGATATAAATATAAGCCCAGGTTCAAGAATTCCAATAGGCGAAGAACCTGAATTATGGAAGCACTTAAAACAAACTGCTAGATTTCATAAATACTTCCCATCAGGTGTTGGTGATATATTCCCATTTGAAATGAATGCAATGAACAACCCTGAATTTATATTAAATATAATTCAAGGTGCATTTAGAGAAGGTATGAGATATTTCTCACTTTACTCTTCAGATGCTGATGTAATAAGAATAACTGGATACTTAGTTAAGAAAAGTGAAATTGAAAAGCTAAATAGAGGTGAAGCTACACTTCAAGATACAGTTGTTTTAGGACAAGGACAAGTTCAAAACGGTAAAGTACTTGAGAGAATGATACGATAATGACTGGATTCGTTAATAATATAATTCCTTTTAGCTCTGTTGATGGGCCAGGAAATAGAACTGCTATTTTTCTACAGGGCTGTAATTTCAACTGTATCTACTGTCATAATCCTGAAACAATAAATATATGTGGTAACTGTGGTACATGTATCACAGCTTGCCCTAATGGAGCTATTGCTCAAAATAACAGTAAAGTTTTTTGGGATAAAACAAAATGCTGTAATTGTGATGCTTGTATAAAAGCATGTAATAATAACAGTAGTCCTAAAGTTTCTAAAATGTCTACTGATGATATAATTAATGAAGTAACTAACTATAAACCTTTTATCCAAGGAATAACTGTATCAGGTGGAGAATGTACTCTTCAAGAAGACTTTTTGATAAGTTTATTTACTAAAGCTAAATCATTAGGATTAACTTGTTTTGTTGATAGTAATGGTTCTAAGGACTTTAAAGAAATGGCTAATCTTTTAGAACTTTGTGATGGTGTTATGCTTGATGTTAAATCATTCGATAATAGTATACATAACAAATATATAGATTTTGATAATAAACATGTATTATCAAATTTGGACTACTTAGCTTCTATAGGTAAACTTTATGAGGTAAGAACTGTCATCGTTCCTGAAATATTTAATAATGAAGAAACAGTAAAAAGAGTTTCTGAAATTATAAACAAATATGATCCAAATATAAGATATAAACTTATAAAGTTCAGAAATCTTGGAGTAAGGCACTCTTTAAAGTCTCACCCAAGTCCTTCTGATAAATATATGGATGAACTTAAAAATATTTCAGAAAAAAATGGTTGTAAAAATATTATTATAGTCTAGGAAAATACAAAGTATATATTATTTATTACTCCATAACCTATTTAAGAATTACTTTTTAAAGGAGACTTATTTTATGGAAAATCGTTTATTTAAATTAAGCCAAGTTGCTCAAGGTGATGATAAAGAAGCTAAGAAAACAGTAGTTTATACTTCCGATTCTACTACCGCTGCTGTTTGGGTTGTAAAGCCTAATCAATTTATCCCTACACATAAGCATACTACATCAGACGACTTATGGATTTGTATTCAAGGAACTGGAGTAGTTTACCCTGAAAAAGATAAAGAGGTTCCTTTCACTAAAGGAGATATGCTTTTATCTACTAAAGATGCACAACATGGTCTAAAAAATACAGGTAATGAAGATATTATACTAGTTAGTGTAATTGCTCCATTCCCATCTGACTTTGTAGGCTTAGAATAAAATTAAAATAAAACAACGCTTAATTTTACTTAAGCGTTGTTTTTTTACTTTATCTTTGTAAAAATACTGAAAAAGTTGTTCCTTTTCCTTTTTTAGATTTTACTTTAATATATCCCCCTTGTTTTATTATGATCTCATTAGTTAAATATAATCCTATTCCTATCCCCTCAACTTCTGATACCTCTCTACTCCTATAAAACCTTTTAAATATATTATTTATATCTTCTTCAGAAATTCCTATACCTGTATCCATAATATCTATCTTAGTAAATAACTCCCATTCCTCAACAGAAATACTAATTCTACCGCCATTATCAGTATATTTTACTGCATTTTCAATAATATTAAGCAAAGCTTCACTAGTCCACTTTTTATCATGATTTGCCTTTATAAATGTTGGACATTCTATTTCTAAGTCAATCTCTTTCTCTTCAGCCTTTAAGTACACTCCACTTAAAGCATTAGCTATAGTATCACTTAAAGTGCTATTAACTTTATTTAGCGATATTATATTACTTTCTAACCTCGACATTTTAATCAAAGCTTGCACCAGCCACTCTAGCTTAGATACTTGAAACTTCATATTATTTAAAAACATACTTTGCTGATTTCTATTTAGGTCTCTTTGAATTAATGTATCATTATACATAGTAATGTTAGCTATTGGCGTCTTAATTTGATGTGAAATATCTCCTATAAGAGATTTTATATTCTCTTTTTCTATTAAAGCCTCTTCTCTATTATTATCTAATATTTCAACGAGCTTTTTTAACTTATGTTGTAACTTTGAAAATATAGTTTCCTCATCTTCCACAAACTCTATATTTTCCTCTTTATAAATAACTTTATCTATAATATCACACATATTGTTGGAAAAACTTAAAATATTTTTTCTAACAACATATATGAACCCTAGAATAATTAAAGCTATTATTAAAATAAATATTCCAATTATAAAGAATAAACTATTTGCTTCATTGTAAATACTCTGATTAGTAGTAATGATATAATTTATATTCAACTTAATAATTATTAAAAATATAATACTTATTATTGAAACTAAAATAGTAAAAATACTA
>OLNJ01001022.1_pt1 | contig 17303 bp, 16 predicted proteins | sample 1672191 | NCBI WGS metagenome assembly OLNJ01 (sample SAMEA3136657, study PRJEB25190) | human gut metagenome | biome: human gut; feature: human-associated habitat; material: faeces | place: Austria | collected 2013 | reverse complement strand
TGGCCGTAGCCAGCATGACCGGCGACAGCGCCACCAATGCCAGCGACGACAAGATTACATCCTGCGTCCGACGCCCGATCCAATACAGACGATGTTTGCGCAGATTCTCTTTTCGGTCGATTTCAACTTTCTTATCAATTCCGGTCGGATTCATAACCATTTTTCTCCTCACATACTTATAAATTTCTCAGTTCAACCTGCTTTTGCCGCAACTATTTCGGTTTGTACTGCCTGCTCAGATAGATGTTTTGGGTTGTTTTTCTCCCACCGCATCCCGATCTCGTCGAGCTTATCAATGCGCTCCTCTGTCAGAACAGCACCGCTTTTTTCTGGATTCTGGCGGGTGTACCGCTGCCGCTTGATCCATTTGCCGAGGGCGTATCCGCCCGGTGAAACGTAATTGATTGGGACCTTCAAATCTCCATAGGCTTCAAAATAACGCTTGGCCTCCTGATAGCCTTCGTTCCATTGGCGGTCATTGCGGTTGCCCCAGTACATCCCGATGCGGTTGAGCCGCTCGACCTGTTCGTCCGACAGCTTTCCTTTCGGGTACGACCACTGCTGACTGGCAAGCCATAATCCAAGCCGTTCGCCGCTGGCTGTCACATAGGAACGCGGGATATTCAGGTTGCCATTCTCCTCGTAATAGGCCGCGGCCAACGCATACGCCTTTTCCCACTTGGCATCAAACACGCTCCACACCATGCCGACCTCATCGAGCTGTGCAATGCGTTCTTCCTTCAAGCGGCCATTCAGCTTCTGCTGCCGGGTCTTGATGATCCACTGCCCCAAGGGATAGCCATCCGGATCCACATATTTTCCGGCCACCATCAGGTTTCCGTAGGTGTCGTAGTATTTCTTTGCAACCTCAAATCCGTGCTGCCACGCAATTTCTTTCCGGTTTCCCCAGACCATCCCGATGCTGTCCAGCCGCGCGATCTGCTGCTCGGTCAGATTGCCTTGAATCTGTCCCTCACGCACCCGGCGCTGGGTAACCAGCCACACCCCAAGGCTCAGACCTCCGGGCGTGGTATACAGTTTCGGGACGTTCAGGTTGCCGTGCTCTGTGTAGTAGATGCTTGCCTCGGAGAAATAGTGCTCCCAACTGGAAGAAAGGCTTGCCTGCAGCTGCTCGAACAGCACCCGGCAGTCATGCACCTGCTCGATGACCTCAAACCGCTCGGTTACGATCTTGTCACCCTCGCCGTTGGCATACAGACGATGAACGGCCTCCTGCATCTCGCTTTGCAGGCCGGAAATACTCGTCAGACCCTCAAAATTGTTGACCACGTCGAGGATCAGCGGAGCTGCGGTGTCTCCGGCGGTCAGGGCGCGTCCGATCTGCTGCTTATAGATAATAGGGGAGATGGTAGGCCGGAACAGGATAACCCCGGAAATGCCCTCCACATGGACACCCTCGTTGAGCATATCGATGCAGAACAGCAGCTTCAGCCGGTCACTGGTGTCCGTCTTAAAGTCCGCAAAGGCCTTGTCGGTGTTCGGGTCATCCGAATAGGCTTCGTACACCATCACGTCCGGGTTGACCCCCGCGAACCACTCCGGCACATGGGACACCATCTCATCCATGTGCTCCTTGTTGGCGCAGAACACGATGTATTTGCCGCTCTTGTTCGTGATATGATGGGCAAAGACCCTGTCCAGACCGTCCGCCTGTTCCAGTGCCCGGCGGAGTGCGTCCAGATATTTCTGGTTCACATCCTGAATGCCCGGTGTCCGCAGGTTATTCACCCGTGCCTGATACTTTGCAAGGGCTTTCTGGTACTGATAAACGGTGGTCACATATTTCGGGGCAGGCAAAATCCCCCTGACGACTGCTTCGCCAAGGGTCATGTCGCTCGCAACACGGCTGTCAAAAAGTTCTTCTGCCATGTCGCGGTTATTATCCAGATACCGAATGTTTGTCGCTGTCAGCCCCAGCAATTTTGCGTCCGGGCATAACTTTAATAAAGCCACCGTACTCTCGCCCCAGCATTCAGCACCAGCACGGTGGAATTCATCGAGTATAATATAGGCAGGCTTCTGCGCTACTATTTCGTCCAGCTGTGCCTGCGTACAGCACATCAGTTTGGCGTAGGTATAAAAATGAACATTTGCCAACGGAAAATCCGGGTCGTTCTTTTTCAGGCTCTCCAGCTGGGTCCTAAAGATATATTCACTGGGGGAAAGCCAGATTACGACCTTCTCCGGGTTGTCCTCGATCAGCTTGAACGCAATATAGCTCTTTCCGGTGCCGGTGGGATGAACAATGGCGGCCTTGCCGTACTGCTCCATCATCTGAATCGCCGATTTGTACGCTTTTTCGTTGTGCTCAAACAGCCGCAATGCCACCCTGTTCACCCCTTTCCGCAATAAAGGGGTATCCTTCACATGGAAAATGAAAGACCGCGGCAAAAATCGAGCGTTATTCCATCATATTCGGCGCTTTCACACCCCTCATAGACACCTGATGGGAGAATATCCGGTTCAGTTCCCGGCGCTTTCGGGCCAGGTCAGAATGCACATAGCGCTGCAAAGTGATATTGGCGTTGGCGTGTCCTAACAATTCGCTGAGGGTCTTTACATCGCACCCCGCTTGCAGACAGGTCGTTGCAAAGGTATGGCGCAGCGAGTGCGGACGTATCTGCCGGACAGTTGCCTGCTTCAGATATGCCTTGATACTTTTTCGGTAGCAGCGGGGTTCAGTGGGCTTAGACTCATTGCTGGACAGAAACCATGTGGCATTGCCGGCGTTTCCGCGCAGCTTCTTTAGCATAATAAGCAGCTGTTTCGGGATTGGAATTTCCCGGCGGGAGGTGCGGGTTTTGGGCGTTTGGATGACCACCTTTGTGTGACCGTTTCCGCAGGAAATTCGACAGACCGTCCGGTTGATTATCAGTGTACCGAGTTTCAGGTCAAAATCACCCCATTGTAGGCCGCAGATTTCACCAATACGGAGTCCTAATTCCAGCCCCAGCAGTAAGCCGATTTTGCGGGGTGTGGGGCTCTCCTGTACATATTGATAAAGCCGCTGCTGTTCCGCCGGGGAGAGAAGCGCAGAAATTTTGTCGATGGCTTTTGGCAGCGCTACTTCTAACTCCATCGGGCGGATCAGGCGCAAATGTGCGGCATATTTACAGATGCGACGTAGCATTGAGAGGCATTCCCGGGCAGAGGAACTTCCCAGCGGTTTGTGTGCGGCATCTGCGGGCGCGATAATCTGCTGCATGGCCTGTTCCAGAAAGCTTTCCTCAAGGGATGCAACGGGCACTTCGCTCAAAACTGGAAGAAGATACTTGTGCAGTGTGTACGAATAATGCGCATAGGTGGATTCCTTTATACTGTTCCGCAAGGAGTGCAGCCACACCTCGGCCAGCGCTTCAAAGGTCAGGTCGGTCCTTTTCAGATTGTAGAAACCTGCCTCCGCTTTTTTCTGGATCAGCACCCGTTTGACCTCCGCATAGGCCGTACCATAAATATAGCCCCACTGGATTTTTCCTTCCGGCGTGCGTGCCTTGATGTATCGGCCTTCCCACCGGCCATCCTTGCGTTTATGTATGTTTTCGCCCCGTCGTGCCATTTCTGTTTCCTCCTGCAGCTTGGACACCCACCTGACCACTTATTTTGTCTACCTTCGTTTTCAACTGGATTTTTCATAAAAAACTGAGCAATTTGCAAAAAGTTTCGGCTTCTGCGAAGTTTTTTCTAAGGCTGGGTGGGATCATTCGTATGGATTTCTATTGAATTCCAGATATAACCATGATAAAATAATAGGAGAATGCAGACAATATTATTTAAAACTGGTATCCTCCATTTTCCATGTGGAGGATACTTTTTTGTTATCGCAATTTTCAAAAATAGTGCCTATCAAAGCAGCATATTTGCGATATGCAGTTTGCGGATGTTGCCTGTGCATCAAAAATGCAAACTACTATAAATATATTCCTTGCCATTACGCAGCCGCGTATTCTTTGCATCATGAGGTACTTTTGCGTACGCAATTACTGCACGATCTTCTGCACCTCATATTAGCAAGAATACAGCGATAATTCGTGCTTGACGAAAATCCAGTCATAGATTTTCGCTATACACACAAAAAAACACCGAGGACATCTCCCCAAAACGGGAAGAGTCCTCGGCAGTATTCGCTTATCGGGTCTAAGTTTTTTCGGTGGTGTCCTTTTCCTCTGCGAACTCCGCATCCAACACCTTGACCTTCGGCAACTTTTGCAGTCCGGCTTCGCCAAAGGCAGCTTTTGCCGCCTTGTGCAGAGTGTTCTCCTCCCGGTGAGCCTCCAGAAAGGCTTTGCTGTACCCAGTTTTCCGATAAGCAGTGTACACCTCACGGGTCTTGGCATAGTTGATGATGTGGGTTTTTAGCACGGCGATTTCCGTCAACCTCGCTTCTGCAACCTTGATGGAATCCCCCATAGAAATAATCAAGGATTATGCTGTTTTTCAGCCGTCTGTCCTAAGACGAACGTGATTCTTCGTGCGTGGGTGGGTGGATTTTTTTGCAACATAAATAACAGGCATTTTGAAAACTCCCTCACAGTCTTTCAGTTGGGATATGTACAGAAAATCAACGCTATACCGTATATGTTTTGCGGTGCGTATACCGATTGCTATATTTTGTATAGCGTAAGACAATATTTGATAGCTTTTTTGGGCATTTCCATCTTTGTTGGGTGCGTAGCTGTCGGCGCTGTTTTTGTTGATTCATGCAATAAAAAAGAAACAGTCAGAAAAATTCCAACTGTTTCTCGTCGATTTTATTGCACAGGGGATATAATCCGAATCATCCCCATAAGTTGCAAAAAGCCGCTGTGTCGCAGAGCGATTCTCCGACACAGCGGCCTTTTCGTTTTTGGCTGCGGCTTACCACATCCGTCCATCGCCGCCTTTGCGTACCCAGACGGCCACCGGCTCCATGATGCCGCCGCAGTCGGAGGCACGGTCGCCGGGTTCTTCGTCCACATGAAGGCTGGACAGGCTCACAAAATCTTATGCAGCTCCTGCACAAGGTCGCCGATCACAATGGGCTTGGACAAAAAGCCGTTCATGCCGCTCTCCAATGCGTTGCGGCGGTCCTCGTCAAACGCATTGGCCGTCATGGCGAGGATCGGGAGCTTTGCCCGGGCCGGGTCATCCAGTGCGCGGATCGTCCGGGTTGCGGTATAGCCATCCATCACTGGCATCTGCACGTCCATTAGGATCAGATCATAGCTGCCCGGTGCAGCGGCGCTGACCTTTTCCACCGCCACTGCGCCGTTTTCAGCTGTATCGACCCGGAAGCCGTACTCCCGCAGGATTTCCTGCGCGATCTCACGGTTCAGCTCATTGTCCTCCACCAGCAGGATGTGCTTGTCCTTGAAATCCGCATTCTTTTCGGGCAGGAGTTCCTGCTCTGCATCCGTCTGCTTCTGGCCGAGGGCGCTCATCAGGGTCTCCCGCAGGTCGGACATGAACATGGGCTTGGAGCAGAAGGCGGTCACACCGGCCGCCTTTGCCTCCACCTCGATGTCCGACCAGTCGTAGGCGGTCAGGATGATGATAGGCGTGTCATCGTTCAGGCTGCGGATCTGGCGGGTGACTTCGATGCCGTTCATGACCGGCAGCCGCCAGTCGATGATATAGGCATGGTAGGCGTCGCTCATCTCGATGGACTGCCGTGCGCGCAGCACTGCCTCCTTGCCGGAGAGCGTCCACTCCGCGCGCATCCCCACCTTGACCAGCATCTTCGTCACGCTGTCGCAGGTGTTGAAATCGTCGTCCACCACCAGCGCCTTCAGGCCTTCCAGTTCGGTGATCTTTTCCACCGGACGGTGCTCCGCCTGCGGGCGCAGCGGCACACGGATGATAAACTCGGTGCCCTTGCCCTGCTCCGTCTGGACTTCGATGGTGCCGCCCATCATATCCACGATGTTTTTGGTGATGGCCATGCCAAGTCCGGTGCCCTGTATCCTGCTTACTGTGGAGGTGCGCTCCCGCTCAAACGGCTCGAAGATCTTCTGGGCAAACTCCGGACTCATGCCGATGCCGTTGTCCTTGATGCGAAACTCGTACTGCCCGCAGCCGCGCACCTTTCCGGCAAGCTGCCGGATGCGTACCGAGACCGTACCGCCCGCCGGGGTAAACTTGATGGCGTTGGACAGCAGGTTCAGCAGGACCTGATTCAGCCGGGTCTTGTCGCAATAGACATCCTCGTCGGTCACATCCATCGCGTCCATATAAAGCTCCAGCTGTTTTGCGTAGATCTGCCCGCTGACGATGGTTTTCAGGTCGTGCAGCACATCGGACAGGTTGACCTCCACCTCTTCCAGATGGAGCTTTCCGCTTTCGATGCGGCTCATGTCCAGCACGTCGTTGATGAGGGAGAGCAGGTGCTTGCTGGAGGCAAGGGTCTTGGCGAGATAATCCTTCACCCGCTCCTTGTCGTTAATGTTGCTGACCGCCAGCGTGGTAAAGCCGATGATGGCGTTCATGGGGGTGCGGATGTCGTGGGACATATTGGAAAGGAAGGTGCTCTTGGCGCGATTGGCGGTCTCGGCGGCAGCCACTGCATCTGAAAGCGCCTGATTCACCTGCTTGTCGGCTGTGCGGTCGGACATGACGAGGATGTATTTGGCTCTGCCCTCCACCTCGCTGCCCATGGCGATGATGTGGAACCAGCGCTGCTCCCCGGTCTGCTGATGCAGATACTCAAAATCCCATTCGCGCTGTCCCCCGCTGCGAAGCCCATCCAGACAGACTTTGCCGTTTTTCGGGGCGTTTTTCGTGCGCAGCTTATCCAGAACATGGATATTCTGCCGGACTTCCCCTTCCGACACGCCCAGCAGACGCTCAATGTTCGGGCTGACGTAATCCACTTTGGAGGTCTTTGTGTCCAGCATCAGGAAAACGTCGTCCACGTTCAGCGAGAGCTTCTGGAACAGCTCGTCCCGGTACAGGATCTCGGTGTTCTTCCGGCGCAGCGTATCGTGGCTCTTGCGCAGGAGGAGCAGGATGACCGTCACTGCAAGGCAGAGGGCAATGCCTGTCACGATCTGCACCGTCCGGAACCAGAGCTTGTCCAGATTGGCATTGACGACCTTGACCGGGACAAGGCCCAGCATCGTCCAGCTCTGGACGGCTGTGCCCTCGTAGATCAGATAATAACTGGTGTCACCCAGCTTTACCTTCATGTTTCCGCTGCTGCCCTGCTCAAACGCATCCGAGAGGGCAAGGATCTGCTCCTCCGGAAGGTCGGAGTGGTCGCGCAGCACCGCGATAAAGTTGTAGACCGGTTCTGTGGCGTTTACAGAATTGTCGATGACCACCCGCCCGTCCGAGTAGACCACATAGTTGCTGGCGCTCCCCTGAAAAGCAGAATTGTCCAGCGCTTTCAGCACAGCATCGTTATAGTACGCGATGGCGATGGCATCGTAGTCGAAGTTCCGGTAGCTGCCCTGTATTTCGGGACAGATGAACACGAGCATCTGGGGTTTGCCGGGCAGTACCGCATTCATGACGATATCCTCGCCATCGGAGAGCTTTTCGTCCAGATTGGTCTGCAAGCCGAGGTAGCCCGTTTCGCCAGACACGGTCATATAGTTTCCGTCGTAGGAAAGAAAGTAAAAGTCGGCAAATCCGGTGTCCTGCTGTGCCTCCTCGACATACGCCTGAATTTCGCCTTCGTCTGAGGTATTTTTCAGAAAGCCGTTGTACAGATGCAGATAGGTCAGGTTCTTGCGCACCAGCTCCTTCAGCATATTGTTGGATTTATGCAGGACCTCTTCCAGATGCGACGTGCTCTCCTGATAGACCGTCTGCGACACATACGAGATGTACTGGCAGCTGACGCCGACCAGCAGCCCCAGCAGCAGGAGGGTGACGACGGCGGCAGGGAGCCATTTCCGCCGGGAGCGGCCTTTTCGTTTGGGTTCACGCATTTCGTCTGCCATTCCGCTCACCTCAGTGTCATGTAGTTTTCCGGCTCTGCAAGCGCTGCGCCGCCGCCGGAAATGTAATCGCGCCATGCGTCCTTTACCCATGTACCTTCGTCCGTGACGGCGCGGCTTTCGTCTGCAAACACCGCGGTCATCTGCTTTGTCGTGGCCAGACAGGTCACGGTGACGATGTCATCCTCCCGGAGCGGCTGGCCGTTCCGGGTGATGCCGGTCAGGGTATAGCTGCCGCCTGCCTCTTTTACCTCCATGGTGATGCCGCTGGCCACCGGCAGAGAGCCGCGGTTGAAGGGCACAAAGCCGCCCTCACAGCCCTCCACAAAGGCGCGGAGGGTCTCCTTCAGCTCTGCGCCGGTCATGGTGCGCTGGTAGGCCATCAGGCCGTTCGGCATGATCATGGAGACGGCCATCTCCTTGGTATAATCCGCCCGCAGCACACTGCCGGTAAAGCTGTTTGCTGCGGCGATGAGCACATCCGTGCCATACACGCCGCGCAGCGTGTTCGCCATGACGGAGAAGGAGGCGCTGCCGCCGTTTTTGTGGAAGACATTGGAATAGCTCTTCCCGGAGGTCAGCACCGTCTCGTCCGTGGTGGTCTTTTCCGCGAGGAGCTGGGCGTTGAAGTCCTGATACGCCTGCTTTGCCGTAAGCTTGCCCGCGATCATCCGGGAGACCACATCCTTGGAGATGGAGAAGAAATCGTTGGAGGCGATGCGGATGTACATATGGTTCTCCTCCACCACCGGGCGGATGTCCTTCATGTTTTCGGTCAGGCGGAGGCTGACGTTCTGGCTATAGCTCAGCAGATCCTGTCCGTCGGAGATGATGCGGTTCTGTCCCCCCTCGGAGAGCATGACGTTCAGCACCTTCATGGCCTTTTCGCGGCGTGCGCTGTCCTGCTCCAGCTCCCGGTTCAGGGCGATCTGGAAATAGGGGGTGGTCATGATCCACTTTTCGCCGTTCTGGCCGAAGAAGGGCAGGAAGGTCGTATCGATGCCCTCCTCCTGAAACATCTTCACGCCGGCGGAGCTGCCAAAGTACATGGCCACTTTCCCGTTCCGGAACAGGTTCATCACGTCATCGTAAGTCAGCCCAAGGTCGTCCGCCGTGAGGTGGGTATCCTGAATGAACTGGGCCATCCGCTCGAATGCCCCCGGCCAGACAGTGTCGTCCAGACCCACCCGCTCGCTGTTGGCGGGGTCGCTGTAGGCGGTGCGCCACTTGCGCCCCTCCGTAGTGGTAAGCTCGGCAGCCGAAAGCCCCTGCAGCGTCTCCATGCAGGTGTAGTCATAGGCATAATCGGCGGTAAAGCCGCGGATGCCTACCTTCTCGAAGGCCTGACAGGCCGCCACAAAGCTGTCGTAATCGGTAGGCAGCGGGATGTCGTACTGCTCGAACAGGCTGCGGTTGACCACGAATCCGTGGGCGTCGGCGCACACCGGCAGCCAGTTCACGCTGCCGTCCTCATTTTTGAAGCTGTTGAGGTAGGCGTTGTAGACCGCGCCCGCCTCGTTGGTGGTAGCAAGGTTCATCAGGCTGTCCTTCAGGGGAGCTGCATCGTGCAGCGAGAAACGGCAGCTGGTGATGATGTCCGCAGGCCGCCGTTCTCCTGCAAGAATTTGTAAAAGTCCAGATCGTTGTTGCCCACGATGAACTCGATATTCACGTCCGGCAGCTGCGCCTGGACATAGGGGGCATAGGTCTCGTACAGGCTATTCGTCCACAGATACACCTGAATGGTCTCAGCGTCTTCCTTCATCTCCGCCCGTTCTGCCTTCTTTCCGCTGCATCCGGTCAGCAGGGATACCCCTAGCACCAGTGCCATAAGCAGGGAAAAAAGGCTGCGCAGTGTTTTTTTCTTCATCAAACGATTCACCTCATGACCCGACGACAGCCTGCCGTCGCCTGGCAGGCTGCTTCGGTCTTCTTGTCTGTTCCATCACGACTCATGGAAAGGACGCCGCAGTCTCTCTTTGTGTGCATCCTGTTTTATGCCCCAATACCACAACGCCATTGGAAAGGCACGTCCACAGCAAAATGACGATACAAGAATATTCTATCATTATAACGCCGGGGTTTCAAGGAATTTTAACATTTTTTCAAAAACATCGACAAACAGCAGCCCCTTTGCGGCATTTCGTTTTCTTTTTATTCCAACGCTTCCAAAAAATTGGGTAAAGCGCAGGAGCGGCCTGCACAAAAAAAGAAGCAGCTGACAAAAGCTCAGCTGCTTCTCCGGTGTGTTCCGGATATATGGTTCAGGATTCCGCCGCCTTCTGTGCCCGGATGTCCTTTCCGACAAAGAGGCAGGGCAGGAAGGAAGCGAGGCGGCTGGAGATCTTCTCGGTATAGAGCCGTTCCAGCAGCGCGCTTTCGGTGATGTTGGTGGTGACGATGGTGGGCAGCTTTGCGCCCAGACGGTTGTTCAGCAGGCTGTAGAGGGTGCTGATGAGGAAGCTGGAGTTGAACTCCGAGCCGAGGTCGTCGAGGATGAGCAGATCGGCCCCGGCAGCGGTGCGCAGGAGCGTCTCCTCTTCCCCGGCGGGGTCTTGCCCGAAGTGCAGGGCTTCCAGCTTCGAGAAGAAATCGGGGCTGGACACATAGATGACGTCGAAGCCCTTTTCCAGCACCTCTCCGGCGATGGCCAGCGCGGCGTGGGTCTTGCCCAGACCGGCGTTGCCCAGAAGCACCAGACTGGGGCTAGTGCGGTCAAATTCGTCAGCATAGCCCTTCAGCTCGGCCAGCTGTCCGGCCATGTACCTGCGCGCCGACTCGCCGACATCGGCGTCTTTCTCGTCGGGGTAATAGCGCAGCTCCATGGTGTCGAAGCTGGAAATGGAGAGGCTGGACAGGGCCTCGATTTCCTCCCGGCGGAGCTGCTGCATCACCTTGTGGACGCATTCACAGGTGCGCCCCTTCACCACGCCGGTATCCTCGCAGAGCTTGCAGGTGAAGCGAGGTTCCAGTGCGTCAGCCGGGCGGCCGCTGGACGCCAGCAGCTCCGAGAGCTTCCTGCGGGCGTCCGCAAGGGCGGCGGCGGCCTCGGTGCGGTCCCTGCCCGCCGCACCGGCCAGTGCGCAGCGGATGCCCCGCACCCGCACCTCTTCCTCGGCGTGGCGCAGCCCGGGCAGGGCTGCTTCGGCCTCTGCGCGGGCATCCTCTGCCCGTGCCCGGGCCGTCTGACGCCGCCGGGCGACGGTGCGCAGGGCCTCCTGATACAGTTCGTTCTTGGTACGCATAGTGTCTCCTTATGCCGGGTGTCACTCGGGCTTTTTCTTGAGGGAGCGGCGGCGGGCGGCGTTCTTGAGGAAGTCGTTGCCGCTGGGGGCTTCGCGGTCCACCCGGATGTTCCGGCTGGCACCGATGGACGCCACCGGGCTGCGCACATCGTGGATGTTCCGCAGGCCCTTGGCGTTCCATGTCTTGAGGATGCTGTTCCAGTACCACAGGTCCCGCTTCGGCCCGGCCTGCACCGCTGCCTCCTGCACCATGGCGTCATCGTAGCCGTACACCTCATACCACCGGGCGATGGCCTTCCGCCCGCCGAGGGTAAGCTCGCTGTCCGGGATGCCGAGCAGAGAGGCGACGTACTGCTCCCGGGTCTGGCGGAGGGCCAGCAGCTTGAGGTGGGCGTCGGCCTGTTCGCCGGTCTCCACTCCCTCGGCCCGCCAGACCTTCAGCTCGTGGAGGACGGCGGCCATGGTCCGCTTGCCCCGGCTGGCCACATAGGCCACGCAGAGCATGACCGTCTCGGGGGCATAGCCCTCCTGCACATAGAGGTTGACCAGCTTTTCCATTTCGCTGTGGGTCAGCGGGCGGGCAAAGCCCGTCTGGGCGCAGTCGATGAGGCTGGAGATCATGGGGTCGGTGCGGCTTGCGGCGGCGATCTCCGCCCACGTCATGGGGGCGGGGGCCGAAGGCTCTGCGCCCGGGGCGGCGTTCTCGTCGTAGCGCTCCAGCAGCCCCGCGCCGGCCCAGAAGGAGAGGGCGCTCTCGGCAGAGATGCGGCTGCGCAGCTTCAGGTCTGCGCAGAGCTTGTCCGGGTCGGTGATGCCGGTGGCCAGCACATACAGCGCCACCCGGACGTTATACTCCTCGGCGATGCCCAGTTTGGAAAAGATGAGCTGCGGCACCGGGATGGTGTCACCCTTGAGTTCTTTGATGCGGTAGATCATTTGTCTCCTTCGCTTTCTGCTTCCTCATCCTTCGGCGGCGACCACGGCTCCGAGTCCAGAATGGAGGGCCGCTGCTTCCAGTACGCGGTGTCGGCGCTGTAGGTGGCGGACAGATACTCCCCCGCCTCCGCCCGGCCCTCCTCCGTCAGGGGAAAGACCTTCTGCCGCCGCAGGGCCGGGTCGGTGCGGTCCAGCGCCCACGGGTCGGGCCAGATGTCCACCGTGAGGACGGCCTCCTCCTTCTGTGCGCCCTCGCCGCCGTCCGGGTCGGGCACGCTGCGCTTGCCGGGCGAGAGCAGGTAGCGCATCCCGTCCTCGTTGCCGCTGTATTGGTTCTTGCACTTGAAATAGTGCAAAAGGGGTACAAAGATCATGGCGTCCCTCTCCGTTTTCTTTCGCCGAAATGATAAGAGCGCCAATTCTTGACGAATCAGCGCTCTTTTTGTGGAGCAGGATACGGGACTCGAACCCGCCGCCTACTGCTTGGGAAGCAGTCGCTCTACCGGATGAGCTAACCCTGCGTTTACCTGTTTATTGTAGCAAAGGGCGGCGGTTTTGTCAACAGCTTTTTGGCTCGAATCCCGCCGGAGCGGTCGATTTTCTGCTTTTCGGACAAAGAAATGGTAAAAAGATGGATTCTCCCTGTAAAATACAGTATAATAAGACCCAAAGAAAGACCCAAAGAGCATTTACTTCGGAAAGGAATCAAAACTATGGGAATCGTAGTCATCGGCGCAGTTTTTGTGGACATCAAGGGCTATCCTCTCTCCACCTACATCCCCGGCGGACGGAACGCCGGGCGGATGGAGCAGGTGCACGGCGGCGTAAGCCGGAACGTGGCGGAGGACATTGCCAACGTGGAGCTGCGCCCCACCTTCGTGAGCCTTGTGGATGACAGCGGCATGGGGCAGGACGTCATCGACAAGCTGGACAACCACAAGGTCAACACCCGATACATCCAGAAAGTCCCCGACGGCATGGGCACATGGCTGGCCATCTTCGACAACGACGGCGACGTCCACGCGGCCATCTCCAAGCGGCCCGACACCACCCCTCTGACCACCCTGCTGGAAGAAAAGGGCGACGAGATCTTCCGGGACTGCGACAGCATCGCCATCGAGCTGGACCTCGAGAAAGAGACCGTCAAGCAGGTGCTCCACTACGCCAAGAAGTACAAAAAGAAGGTCTTTGCCGCCGTCTCCAACATGAGCATCGCCATGGAGCGCCGCGACTATCTGCAGCAGATCGACTGCTTCGTCTGCAACCAGCAGGAGGCCGGGCTGCTCTTCTCGGACGACTACGGCCACCTCTCCCCCACCCAGATGGCTCAGGTGCTGGCCCGGAACGTCCACAGCGCCAACATGACCAGCATGGTTGTGACGATGGGCGGTCTGGGGGCCGTCTACGCCCAGCACGACGGGGCCTGCGGCGTCGTGCCCGCCAAGAAGGTGGACGTCATCGACACCACCGGCGCAGGCGACGCCTTCTTTGCGGGGACGGTCATCGGCCTGACCTACGGCAAGAATCTGGCCCAGTCCTGCGAGATCGGCAGCCGCCTCGCCGCCTCGGTCATCTGCATCACCGAAAACGTCTGCCCCCGCTTCCGCCCGCTGGAATTCGGGCTGGATGTACCGGTGGTGGACTGACGCTGCCTCCCTCTGAGCACAAGAGCTTCTGCTTCTGTGCTCATTTTTTGATACGACCCTTCGATTCCTTCGATGGGTCTTCTGCTTCTTATCGGAGAATCGGTTGAATCCCCTCCCCGGCTGTGATACACTGGGGATATTGAATTTGTGAAAAGAGGAAAATCCAATGAATCAAAAACAGCACAAGCGGAGCGCCTTTTCGGGCAAGATCGGATTCGTTCTCTCCGCTGCAGGCGCGTCGGTGGGCCTCGGCAACATCTGGCGCTTCCCCTATCTTGCGGCCAAGTACGGCGGCGGCATCTTCCTGCTCATCTACATCATCCTCGCCTTCACCTTCGGCTACACCATGATCGTGGCCGAGACGGCGCTGGGCCGGATGACCAAGAAAAGCCCGGTGGGCGCGTTCGCCTCCTTCGGCAAAAAGGGCGGGCTTTCCTTCGGCGGCTGGATCAACGCCATCATCCCCATCCTCATCGTCCCCTACTACTCGGTCATCGGCGGCTGGGTCATCCGGTATCTGGCTGACTACATCGGCGGCCACGGCAGTGAGCTGGCGGCGGACGGCTACTTCTCCGCCTTCATTTCCAGCGGCCCGTCGGCGGAGATCTGCTTCGCCATCTTCACGGTCTTTACCCTCTCCATCATCTTTGCGGGCGTGCGCAACGGCGTGGAGCGGGTGTCCAAGGTGATGATGCCCATTCTTGTGGTGCTCTCCGTCGTCATCGCAGGCTACTCCGTCACCCGTCCGGGCGCGCTGGAGGGTGTGAAATACTTCCTCGTGCCCAACATCGCCAACTTCTCGTGGATGACCGTCGTGACCGCAATGGGGCAGATGTTCTACTCCCTCTCCATCGCTATGGGCATCCTCGTCACCTTCGGCTCCTATATGAAGAAGGACGTCTCCATCGAGGAGTCCACCGAAAACGTGGAGGTCTTTGATACCGCCATCGCCATCATGGCGGGCCTGATGATCATTCCGGCGGTCTTCTCCTTCTCTGGCGGCGACCCGGACACTCTGCAGGCCGGCCCGGCCCTCATGTTCATCACCATCCCCAAGGTGTTCGAGAGCATGGGCCTCGGCACAGTGGTGGGCATCCTCTTCTTTACGCTGGTGCTTTTCGCCGCTGTCACCAGCTCCATTGCCCTGACCGAGAGCGCCGTCTCCACCTTCGAGGACGAGCTGGGCTGGGACCGCAAACAGGCCACCATCCTCATCGGCATCATCATGCTGGTGCTGGGCAGTCTGTCGGCTCTGGGTTACGGCCCGCTGGCCCGGTTCACGGTCTTCGGGATGCAGTTCCTCGACTTCTTCGACTTCCTCACCAACTCCGTCATGATGCCCATTGCGGCCATCACCACCTGCCTGCTGGTGTCCCGGGTCATCGGTGTGGAGAAGATCGAAGAGGAGGTCACGCTGGACGGCAAGCCCTTCCGCCGCAGACGCATCTTCAACTTTATGATAAAGTATCTCTGCCCCATCTTCGCGGCCATCATCCTTGTCAGCTCGGTGGCCAACGCCCTCGGCGTCATCTCCATGTAAACAGCAAAAACAAAGCGCTGGAAGCGGTCTAAAGGCTTCCAGCGCTTTTTCTTTATGCTTGCAGGAGACTTTTTATCTCGTCCAAATTCTTTGCGAAGCAGATGCCCTTCTGCCGCGCGGGGCTGGACAGGCCTGTCTCGACCATATGGGCCAGCAGGGCCTTCAGTCCCGCGTAGTAGTCGTCGAGGTCGTAGAGGATGCAGGGCGCGTCGAGATGGCCCAGCGAGACCTTGGACATCACCTCGGCGATCTCTTCCAGCGTGCCGGTGCCGCCCGGAAAAGCGATAAAGGCGTCGCCCAGCTCGATCATCCGGGTCTTCCGCTCGGTCATGTCCTTCGTGACGATGAGCTTTGTCAGGCCGTCGTACTGCACCTCCGAGTCGATGAAGAACTGCGGCTCTACCCCGGTCACTTCGCCGCCCGCCGTCAGGACGCTGTGGGCGAGGCGGCCCATCAGGCCGCTGCGGGAGCCACCATAGACCAGAGCGTTCCCGCTCTCGCCGATCCACCGGCCCAGCTCCTCGACGGCCTGCTTCAGGGCCGGGTCATTGCCCTCGTTCGCCCCCAGATAGACTGTGATATTCATTCCCTTTTCTCCCCTCATCTTGCCCATGTCATTTCCTGATCCGGGCCGCTGTAGTCAAATCTGCCGTCGTTCTTTTCTTCCAGCGCCTTTATCATGTGGTAAGCGAACTCATTGTAGGGCGTCGGGATGCCAAGCTCCCTGCCCATCCGGATGAGTGCGCCCGAGAACATATCGATCTCGGTGTGGCGTCCGGCGTCCAGGTCCTGCAAGGTCGAATAGCGGGCCGATGGCTTGACGGCGCAGCCCTCTTGAGCCAGACGCTCACCGCGCCGGCCCTCCGCCACCACCCCAAGCTCAATGTCTGTACGGGCCGAAAGCCCCCAGATGACATAGGAGCCGACCGCGCCAGCCCCAAGGACCGCAACTTTTCTGATGTCCATGATCTTCTACCTCACTGAACTTTTCCAGCCTTTATCATGAAGCTATTATACCACGCTTTCCTCTTCCGGAAAAGCTCGTTGTGTTTTATTTTTGAACGTCAAAAATCTTTGACTTTTATCGAAAAGTTATAACAAAAGTGTAGAATCTCTCCGGCAAATAGAATCTTTGCCCAAAAAGGGCTTGATTTTTTTCGAAAACGGACTAGAATATCTTTTTGCAGAAGGGCCTTGCCTGTACGGCCCTCCCGCAAAACTATTTTTAAATATGAGGAGATTTTTCATATGAAACTCAAGAATGTTGCTGTTACCGTTGCTGCTCTGGTCCTTGCTGTCAGCATGACTGCCTGCGGCAGCTCTTCTTCTACCGCTGCTTCCACCTCTGAGGCTGCTTCTGCTCAGTCCGAGACCTCCGCTTCCTCTGCTGTCGCTGAGGAGAACAGCGCTTCCTCCGAGGCTGCAAGCGAGGCTGCATCTTCTGAGGCCGCATCCGAGGTCTCCAGCGAGGCTGCATCTTCTGAGGCTGCTTCCTCTGAGGTTGCTTCTTCTACTGCCGCCTGATTTTTCGCACAAGAATGGGCCGCAGCCTTTCCCCTCGCGGGGTGGGCTGCGGCCCATTTTATTTTACACGAAGTCTTCCCGCATGGGGGTGAAGATGTCCAGCAGGATACCAGCCTCAGTGCAGACACAGCCGTGCTCCACGCCGTCCTCCTTCAGGATGGTATCACCGGCCCGCACGGTGTGAGTCACGCCGTCCACCGTGAACTCGAACGCACCCGACACCACATAGGTGATCTGGGTGTGGGGGTGATGGTGGAGTGCGCCCACAGCCCCCTTCTCGAAGGTGTTCTCCACGCACATCAGGCCGTCGGTATAGGCCAGCACCCGGCGGGTGACGCCCTCGCCTGCCGCCTGCGGCAGGGCCTCTGCATGGTAGACCCAGCGCTGTTTCTTCTCGGGAAGCTTCATATCCATTCCTCGTTTTCCGCCGCCAGACAGCGGCTTTTTCTTTTATTATAGCGGCTAACGCTCCTGC
>OLNJ01001020.1_pt1 | contig 17375 bp, 17 predicted proteins | sample 1672191 | NCBI WGS metagenome assembly OLNJ01 (sample SAMEA3136657, study PRJEB25190) | human gut metagenome | biome: human gut; feature: human-associated habitat; material: faeces | place: Austria | collected 2013 | reverse complement strand
CTATTGTATTTCCTTGGGTTGAGAAGAGCAATGTTCATATAACTTAACAGATCGTAAACTTTTAATATGGGAAGAGGGAATGAAGTTGCCTAAATACCCTAATTAAAAACTTGTATTTTAAATATTTTTTAGAGAAAATTTAATAGTCAAAACGATTTTATTAGCTTTAAGACTTTATTTCAGAGAGATGAAATAGAGTCTTTTCTTTTGGAAAGAATAATAAATATGTTTACACAATAGAAGATAGAAGATAATATTAATAAAGTGCAAAAGAATTTAGTTTAAAGTTAAGAATTGAAAATGAAAAGTTAAGTATGAAACTGCTGTGAGGTTTCTAAAATTATAGTTGTTTAAAGTTATCTTGGATAAGACTTTACTTCTAATCTAACTATTTACTTTTAACTTAAAACAAGAAATGAGGGAAACTATTGAATAAATTTAATGATTATAAAATAAGCAATGAAATACTAAAAGCTTTAGATGCTTTAGGATATAATAAACCATCAGATGTTCAACAGAGGGTTATACCAGAAATATTGCAAGGTAAAGATGTAATAGTTAAATCACAGACAGGAAGTGGTAAGACTGCAGCTTTTGGTATACCTTTATGTGAAAAGTTGAATTGGGATGAACAAAAACCTCAAGCCTTAGTTTTAACTCCAACAAGAGAACTTGCTATACAAGTTAAAGAAGAAATAATGAGCATAGGTAGATTTAAGAGAATACGACCTGTTGCTGTATTTGGTAAACAACCTTTTTCGGATCAAGCAAGAGAATTAAAGCAAAGGACTCATATTGTAGTAGGAACTCCAGGTAGAGTAATGGATCACATCGATAGAGGTTCTTTAAATACATCAAATATTAAATATTTAATAATAGATGAAGCTGATGAAATGCTTAATATGGGATTTATTGATCAAGTTAGAGAGATACTTAGAGGATTAAATAAAAATAGACAAAGTATTCTTTTATCAGCAACTATATCAGAAGAGATTCTAAACTTATGTAATGAATATATGAATAATCCTATAAGTATAGAAATTAAAGCTCAAAAGTTAATAACAGATAATATTAATCATGAACTTTATAGAGTTAATGAACAATATAAGATGGAAGAATTAAATAAGCTTTTAATAAGTGAAGCACCTAAAACTGCAGTTATATTCTGTAAAACAAAAGAAAATGTTGATAAGGTCTTCGAAGCTCTAGGTAGAAAAAGATATTCTATAGGTAAAATCCATGGTGGTATGCTACAAAAAGAAAGAATGGATCAGATGGATAGATTTAAAAAAGGAAATTTTAGAATTCTTATTGCTACAGATGTTGCCGCTAGAGGAATTGATGTTGAAGGAATAACTCATGTTATAAATTATGACTTACCAGTGGAAAAGGAAGCATATGTACATCGTATAGGTAGAACAGGAAGAGCCGGAGCAAAAGGAAAGGCATTGAGTTTAGTAAATCAATATGAAGATAGACTATTAAATCTAATTCAAGAATATATAGGATTTGAAATTCCTTTAAAAGATTTACCAAGTGAAGATGAGGTAAAAGCAAAGGAAATGGAAGGAGTAAAAATATTAAAGTCAAATCCAACAGTTAAGAAACAAAAAGCCAAAGCTGTAAGCAAAGATATTACTAAGATATATCTTAATGGTGGTAAGAAGAAGAAGATAAGACCAGGAGATATAGTTGGAGCTATTTCAAGGATTGAAGGTATAACAGCAGAGGATATAGGAATAATAGATGTTCAAGATACAGTATCTTATGTAGATATATTAAATGGAAAAGGTAATAAGGTTATAGATGGCCTTAGAAATGGAACAATAAAAGGCAAAAAGCTTAAGATTGAAAGAGCGAGAAAATAATTAGTATTGCCTAAAAATAAAGAAAAAGTACGAAAAAAGTTTACAGATGAAAAGTTGACTTTGTCGCAGTGAAAATGCTACTAGCGTAGGGGAGAAAATTTAGATTAAGTTAACGTGAAAGGTACTAATATAGATACTTTTCACTAGTGCTAAAGGCAATATTTTCTCTGTCACGTCAGTGGCTTTTTCTATTTTGACGAAGTCAAACTTTTCATCAAAGTGATTCATACTTTATTTATAGTGTGTATTTCTAAATTCTGAAGGAGAAACTCCTTCAAAGGATTTAAAAGTTTTAGTAAAGTGACTTTGGTCATAGAAGCCTAAAACTAATGATATATCTAGAATACTTTTTGTTGTTGTCATAAGCAATACTTTAGCTCTATCTACTCTTATTTTTTTTGAATATTTCATTAATGAAATTCCCATATGCTTTTTAAAACATGATACGGCATATTGAGGAGTTATGTTAAGATGAGTAGCAATATCTTCTAGTGAAACGTGGCTTTCAATATTCATATGAAGATACTGTAGTATTTTATTTACTATAAAGTTATCTTTAACTTCAACATCACTTATTAATAGTTCTAAATATGTGTTGGCCATATCTAGCTCAATATCTTGAAGTTTAGATAATTCAGAAGTTTTTATAATCTTTTCATAATATTTATTATAAACAGGATGAAGATATTTTTTTGCAACACCACGTCTTATTATTTCTCTTGCAAATACAGCATTCCAAATAAGTAAATCATCCCTTTTTAAGTCACAAGGTACAGCATCCCTAAGTTCACCGATATGCTTTTGACTTATGTTATAAAGTATAGCAGGTCTATTTCTAGTATCTATAAATGAATCAAAATCATTACTAAATATACTTATATCAGATATGAAGCTTTCGTACATAATATCCTCCCATAAATTGTATTAATTATATATATATTATATTTAAAATGTACAATCGTTTGCAATATATATTAATATATGATGAATTAAAAGAAATATTTATGAGGTGATTTTTATGAATAAACATGCAGTATATCATGTTTTAGATGTACCATATGCATATGGTAAAGATAGAGATACTCTAGTATTGAGATTAAGAGTTGCTAGAGATGATATAAAGGAATGTTCAGTTTTATATAGATGTAGGTATGATTGGGAGAATGAATATAAGAGAAAGAAGATGAAAATAGTAGCTGAAACTGAATTATTTACTTACTATGAGGTGGAATTATCTATATATAGAAATAGGTACAGATACTATTTTGAATTAATGGACAAAGCTAATAATGTACTTATATATACTGAAAGAGGCTTAGTTGATGTAGATTATGCAAATATAAATGTAGCAGCATTTCAATTTCCGTATATATCAGAAGATGATTTGTATGAAGAAGAGAAATGGCTACAAGAATCTGTAGTATATCAGATTTTCCCAGATAGGTTTTTTAACGGTAATCCTGATATTAATCCGGATTGTGTTAAAGAATGGGGCAGAGGGAAGGTTGGAAGACATTCAATGTATGGAGGAGATATACGAGGAATAATTGAAAAGCTTGATTACCTTAAAGAATTAGGTGTAGATTTAATATATTTAACTCCTATATTTAAGTCAAGTACTAATCATAAATATAATACGACTGATTATTTTGAGGTAGATCCTACATTTGGAACATTAGAAGATGTAAAAGAATTAGTTAATAAATGTCATGAAAATAATATGAGGATAGTTTTTGATGCTGTTTTTAATCATTCTGGTAATGATTTTTTTGCTTTTGAGGATTTATTAGAAAAACAAGAAAAATCTAAGTATAAGGATTGGTATTTCATAGATAGTTTCCCGGTAGGAGTAGAGGAATGTAATTATTACACCTTTGCAAATGGTTGTAGTAATATGCCAAAATTAAATACTAATAATAAAGAAGTTAGAGAATATTTATTAAATGTTGCTAAGTATTGGGTAAAGGAAATTGGTATAGATGGTTGGAGACTTGATGTTTGTGATGAAGTATCTCATGATTTTTGGAGAGACTTTAGAAAAGCTGTAAAAGGTGTTAAAAGAGATGCAATAATAGTTGGAGAAATAATGCATGAAGCAAATGCTTTCTTGAAAGGTGATCAACTAGATTCAATAATGAATTATCCTTTTAAAAATGCTACTATAGATTTTTTTGGTAAGCATAGTATCTCTGCTTTAGAGTACTTAGATATATTAGCTGCTAACAGAATTCTTTATATGAATAGTATTACAAAGCAAATGTGGAATTTAGTAGGGAGTCATGATACAAAGAGAATAATAAATGAATGTGATAATAATGTGAATAAAGTTAGACTTGCTATTGCTATGCAGTTTACTTATGTAGGGGTTCCATATATATATTATGGAGATGAAGTTGGAATAACTGGTGGAGATGATCCTGATAACAGAAAATGTATGATTTGGGATGAGGAAAAGCAAAATAAAGAAATATTGAATTTATATAAGCTATTAATAAAAATAAGAAAAGAAAATAAATCTTTGGTTCATGGAAGTTTTGAAGTGATTTATTGTAAAGATGAAGTAATTGGATTTATAAGAGAATATTATGATGATAAGATTATGGTTATATTTAATAATTCAGAAGAAGAGCAGTGTATTAAATATCAGTGTAAAAAGATAGGGATTGACTTAATAACAGAGAGAAATATAGATTTTTCAGAAGATATAAAAATAGAACCATTAGATTTTATGATAATAAAGTTTTAAGAAAAAATTAAGAGTAATTCTATTAATATTGTGTAATAATTATACTATAATGTAGCTATAGTAAAAAATTTATATTTATAAAGATAAGATGGTGCTAGAATTATGAGTAGTATAAATGAAGCAATAGTTTATTTTGAAACATACGGATTATGGTTTTTATTTATAATTGTATATTTAGAGTATTTAAATTTACCAGGACTTCCAGCTGGAATAATAATGCCTGCTATAGGAGCTTTAGTGGCACAGAGCAAATATAATTTTCTATTTGTTTTAATTATATCTGTTATAGCTGGAGCAGTAGGAAGTGTATGTTTGTACTATGTAGGATACTTTATAGGAAATCCGGTATTACATTGGATATATTCAAAATTTCCTAAAACAAGAAAATCTGTAGATAAAGTTACTATGTACTGTGAAAAGTTTGGAAATAAGGGTTTATTTATTTGTAGATTACTTCCAGTAGCAAGGACTCTTGTATCATTAACTTCAGGAATTTTGAGAGATGGAATAGTGAGTTTTATTTTATATTCAGTACCAGGCATTGCAATATGGAATGCAGTTACTATAATGAGCGGATATTTAGCAAGTAAGGCTATAATTAACTTATAGTTTTTAAAAACTAAATAAAATTACAAAAGTGTGCTACTTTTATTTAGTAGCACACTTTTTGTAATTAATTATAAAATACTTACTATTATTATACTTATATTTAAATGATGGAGGAAATGAAATATATTTTTATCTACAATAGAAAAATGAGAAGGAGAAGAATGAGTAAAATAGTAAGTATTTTTAGTGGAAGAATAATCTCACCATTTCTCCAACAAATAAAATATACTGTATATAATAGAAGTATATTTACTTTTTTGGAAAATATGATAAAATTAAATCAAGAGTAAACAATTACAGAAAATTTTGTATACTTAATTAATATAATTAATAAAGAAGTGATTGAATGAATAAAGTAGTTAAAGGAAGCTTTGAATTAATGAAAAAACTTAATGTTGAAGCTATACTAAAAGTTATAAAGAATAATGGAAGTTTATCTAGAGCTGATATTGCTAAATTAACAGGACTTACACCAGCTAGTGTAACTAATATTACAAAGATATTAATTGAAAGTGATTATCTAATAGAAAGAGGAATAGGGGAGTCCAATGGAGGAAGACCACCAATAATTTTAGAGATTAATATTAAAGCAAGATATATAATAGGTGTAAGTATAGGTGTGGGAAGTATAGACGTTGTATTAACTGATTTAGGAGCAGAGATACTAGCTAAGAAATCAATATATATAGATGAAAACAATACAAATAAAGAATTTGTATTTACACACTTAATTAATTTAATTAATGAAGTTATAGAAATATCGGAAGTAAATAGAGATAAAGTTGTCGGCATAGGAGTAGCTATGCATGGAGTAGTAAATCCAATGTTAGGAATATCGCAATATGCTCCTTATTATAAGTGGGAAAATGTAAATATAAAATTAATTCTTGAAGAGAAATTTAAATGTCCTGTATTTGTGGATAATGATGTAAGGGCTATAGCATTAGGCGAAAGTTTATTTGGAGCTGCTAAAAGCATAGATAATTTTGTTGAAATTAACATCTCTAATGGGATAGGTGCAGGAATAATAATTGATAACAAACCTTATTATGGTGTTGATTATAGTGCAGGTGAAATTGGTCATATGGTAGTAGAACAAGATGGATCCTTATGTAAATGTGGAAACTATGGCTGCCTAGAATCTGTTGCATCAAATATAAGTGTTGAAAGAAAGGTTATTAGAAGTATAAAGCAAGGTGTTAAGAGTTCTTTAGTTGATGATGTTAAAGATATTGAAAAAATAAATATAAAAGATATATCGATAGCTGCATCAAAAGGAGATGAATTAGCAATTTCTGTTTTAAAAGAAGCAGCAAGGTATATAGGTGTTGGTATATCAGGATTGGTTAATATACTTAATCCGAAGCTTATAGTTGTGGTAGGAGATATTTTTGAGCAAGAGAAAATTATGATTGAAACTTTAAGTGAGGTAGTTAAAAAGAGAGGCTTAAAAATTCCAAGCGAAAATGTAAAGATAGTAAAATCAGATTTAGGTGAAAATGCAGCGGTAATAGGTGCAGCAACATTAGTAATACAAGAAGTTTTTAAAGGTAGAGAATTTATGTAATTAATTAATAAATTTATATAGGGGGCAGGAAAGATGGTCAACGTAGGATATGAAATAGAGAGATTATTAAAATTTGCATTAAAAAAAGAAATGATTTCAAAGTGGGATGTTATACCTTCAAGAAATGCATTATTAGATTTATTAAAGGTCGAAGCACCGTATGAAGGTATAGTAGAAGAAGTAGTAGAAGATACACCTGTTAAAATATTAAAAAATATTTTAGATTATGCAGCAGAAAATAATCTAATTGAAGAAGATACTATAACATATAGAGATCTTTTTGATTCAAGGATTATGGGTCTTTTAATGCCACGTGAAGGTGAAGTAGTAAACAAGTTTAATAAAATAGCCGATCGCAAAGGATTAGAAGAGGCGACAAATTGGTTTTATGATTTAAGTAAATCATCAAATTATATAATGACAGAAAGAATTGCTAAGAATTTATATTGGTTATCAGAAACTGAATATGGTGATTTAGAAATAACGGTTAACCTTTCAAAGCCTGAAAAAGATCCAAAGGAAATAGCTAAGGCTAAACTTGTAAAACAATCTTCATATCCGAAGTGTCTTTTATGTATAGATAATGTGGGATATGCAGGAAGATTAAATCATCCAGGAAGACAAAATCATAGAGTAATTCCTTTTGAACTACAAGGCAAGGAATGGTTTTTACAATATTCACCTTATGTATATTACAATGAACATTGCATAGTATTTAAAGGTGAACATAGTCCAATGAAGTTAGGAAGGGATGCATTAGAGAGATTAGTAGAATTTACAGATAAATTTCCTCATTATTTTATAGGATCAAATGCAGACTTACCAATAGTTGGAGGTTCAATATTGACGCATGACCATTACCAAGGTGGTAGACATGTATTCCCAATGGAAAAGGCTAAGATTGAAAAGTATTATGAAAGTGATAAGTTTAAAAATGTTGAAATTGGTACAGTGAAATGGCCAATGACTGTTATAAGATTAAAATCAGAAGATAAGAAAGCTTTAGTAGATGTTGCTATGGAGATATTTGAAGCATGGAAAGTATATTCTGATGAAGCAAATGATATATTAGCATTTACAGGAGAAACACCACACAATACTGTAACTCCAATAGCTAGAAGAAATAATGGAGCTTTTGAAATGGATATTGTTTTAAGAAATAATAGAACTTCAGAAGAACATCCAGATGGAATATTCCATCCACATAAAGAGCTACATCATATTAAAAAAGAAAATATTGGACTAATAGAAGTCATGGGACTAGCTGTTCTTCCGGGAAGATTAGAAAAAGAATTAGAAAAGATAGCTGAAATTATATCAGGAGAAGTTTCTTATGATAGAGAAGTTGCATTAGAGGATAATGATTTAAATAAGCATATTGATTGGATTGAAGAAATGCTGAACAAAAATAGTGATATGAATTTAGAAGATGCAAGAAATTTTGTAAAAGAGGAAGTAGGAATAATATTCTCTAAAGTTTTAGAAGATTCTGGAGTATTTAAGAGAAATAAAAAAGGACAAGCAGCGTTAGAAAAATTTATAACATCAGTTATATAGTTATAAGGAAACTCACTACTCATATACATTCGTAGGAGTACACTTACGATGTAAGTTCAAATGGCTAAATTAAAATTTAGATTTTTACTTAACTTCAAATTGCCAAATCGGAGATTTGGATTTTCACTTATAAAAAATAGTTTATTAAGGAGAGGGTTAAAATGAATAAAAATGAGATGATGGATTTATTTAGAGAAGAGTATGGCAATAGTAATCAGGAGATTTATACTTTTCTTTCACCAGGAAGAGTTAATTTAATAGGAGAGCATATTGATTATAATGGAGGATTTGTTTTTCCAGCTGCTTTAACAGTAGGTATATATGGAGCTTTAACTTTAAGAGAAGATAACATAATAAGAATGAGATCAAAAAATGTTGAAGGTGAAGTTGTAATAAATTTAGATAAAGAATTAGTTTACGATAGACAAGATGATTGGGGAAATTATCCAAAGGGAGTTATTAAAGAACTTAAAGATAGAGGACATAAAGTAAAAGGAATGGATATTTTATTCTATAGCAATCTTCCAGATGGTGCAGGACTTTCTTCATCAGCAGCACTTGAAGTTTTAATGGCTTATATAATACTTTACTTAGAAAATCCTGAAAAGTGTGAAGAAATAGATAGAGTTGAAGTTTCAAGACTTTGTCAAAAGGTTGAAAATCAATTTATTGGAGTTAATTGCGGTATAATGGACCAATTTGCAGTTTGCTTAGGAAAAAAAGATAATGCAATTCTTTTAGATTGTAATTCACTTTACTATGAATATGCTCCATTAAAGCTTGGAAACTATAGTTTAGTAATTATGAATACTAATAAAAGAAGAGAGCTTGCGGATTCTAAATATAATGAAAGAAGAGGCGAATGTGAGAAAGCTTTAGAAATAATAAATTCAAATAAAGAAGAAAAAGTAGCAAATCTTTGTTCAGCAACAGTTGAGGATATTAACTCATTTATAAAAGATGATGTTGTAAAGAGAAGAGCTATTCACGTAGTGACTGAAAATGAAAGAGTTAAAAAGTCAATGGAAGCATTAAAGGCTGGAGATATTAAAGGTTTTGGAGAATTGATGACTCAATCTCATATATCTTTAGAGAATGATTATGAAGTTACTGGATTACACTTAGATACTCTAGTTCATGAGGCTCTTAAAATTGAAGGATGTATAGGAGCTAGAATGACAGGAGCAGGTTTTGGAGGATGTGCAATAGCTTTAGTAGATGAAGCTAAAGTAGATGAATTCAAAGAAAAAGTAACAGAAAACTATGAAAAAGTAACAGGAATAAGACCACTATTCTATACAAGTAAATTAGGTGAAGGAACTCATAGACTATAAAAATAAAGTGCGAAGCACTTTGGGCAAAAGTTTGACTTCGTCAAAGTCCAAAAGGTCACTTTGTGACGGCCAAAAGATTTACAATAACCAAGAGTAATAACTTAGAGTTAAAAAAGCTTTTGGACATTTACGAAGTAAATCCTTTGGACTGCCGTAGGAACTTTTGGACTCGACGCAGTCGACTTTTGGACTACGCACTTAGTGCACAATTTATTTAAAGTATCTCTTAACATATTATTTCTTTATTATAAAATAATATATTTTATATTGATGGTTATAATAATTTTGAAGTAGTAAGTGTTAGGAGGCTTAAAGATGCACAAAGGAAAAATTGCTTTTATAATATGTTATATTATAGCCGTCTGTACAGTAAGTGTATTTATGATAGTTGGAATAAAAATATACAAAACTGAAGATGAAATAGCTGAAATGCAAGAAAGAGAGGTTGCAGCAAGCTTTGATGAAATAGAAGAGGCTAAAAGAAAAGAATTAAATTATTTATCATTATCAGAGGATCCGAATGCAGATGATGCTAAGATTGTTGAAAATGCATTAGTTAAATGGAATTTTCAATCTACTGAAGGTAGAAAAATAGCGTATTTGACTTTTGATGATGGGCCATCTACTAAAGTGACTTCAGAGGTTTTAGATGTTCTTAAAGAACATGATGTGAAAGCTACATTTTTTATTTTAGGATCAATGCTAGAAAAAAGTGAAGATTCTAGAATGGCTTTAATAAGAATGGTTGAAGAAGGTCATGCCGTAGGTAATCATGGATATTGTCATAAATATGAAGTGTTATACCCAAATAGCTATGTTAACGTTAATGCTTTTATGAATGATATGGATAAATCTTTAGAAAGCATGAGAAGTGTTTTAGGTGAAGAGTTTAATACTAGAGTAATAAGGTTTCCGGGTGGGCATAATTCTTGGAGAACTAGTGCTATAGATAAAGTATTAGTAGAAAAGGATTACGCATTTATTGATTGGAATATAGTAAATGGAGATGCACATTCTGCGGTTTTAAGTAAAGATCAAATGATGAATAACTTAAAAAAATATGTTAAGAAGATGGATAAAAACAATGATACTATAGTAGTGCTTATGCATGATACAGATAAAAATATAAATGAAGCAGCTTTTTTAAATGAAGCCATACCTTATTTGAAAGAGTTAGGATATGAGTTTAGAACGTTAAAATAACTTAATAAAGCTAGATGATAAAAATATCAAAAATAAAGATGGAACAAGTTAAATAAATGTTTAGCTTGTTCCTTTTTGATAAAATTTAGGCTGATGAAATAATTATGGGCGTGTTAATTTATTTATAATAGATTGATGTTCTGGATATAGGCTTAATAATTCATCACGGTTAAAAAGCTCAAAGTCTTTATATTCAAAAGCTGGTGATACCATACAACCTACTAATGAAAAACCATCATTGTTCATTGCAGAACCAAATATGCATCCTTTAGGAACAAGTACTTGAGGAGATTCTCCATTTTCGATATTAAGCCCAAGTTGTTTTGTAATAAGATTACCTTCTGGTGTAATCATATATATTGTTAAAGATTCACCAGCATGATAATACCATAGTTCATCAGATTTCAGCCTATGAAAATGAGATACTTCACCAGTTCTTAATAAGAAATAAATACTACTCCAAAGTTTTTTATCAGTATTATATAAGCTTTCTGATAAAAATGATTCTTTGAAATAACCACCTTCAACATGTGGTAGCATTTCTAGCTTTTCTATGTAATATTCAGCTGTTTTCACGATTTTACCTCCAAAAGATTTATAATAAAACTATAATTATTAAATAAAGAATTTATTTAAATTTTAACATTTAATAGTATAATAGTCTTTAACAAATTTATTGTATAGGTATAAAAATATGAATGACTATATCTACCTAAAAATATTTGAGGTAGTTGTTGAAAAAAAGGAAAGTGAGTTTAGATATGAACTATGGGTATTATGAATCACCAATAGGAAAAATAAAAATTGAAGCAGAAGGAGAAAGTATCATAGGAGTATCGTTTTCAATGGAAAGTTCGGAATGGGACGAAAATGAAGCAGTTATTCAATGTAAAAATCAACTTCAAGAATACTTTGAAGGTAAGAGAAAAGAATTTGATTTAAATATAAAATTTATAAAAGGTACAGAATTTCAGATAAGTGTATGGAAAGCTTTATCTAATATATCTTATGGAGAGAAAATAACTTATAAATCTATAGCTGAAAAGATTAATAATCCTAAAGCAGTTCGAGCCGTTGGAGGAGCTAATAATAAGAATCCCATAGCTATTATTATTCCTTGTCATAGAGTTGTTGGATCAAATGGAAAGATGGTAGGATATGCTGGAGGAATAGATAAAAAGGAATACCTTTTAAAGCTAGAGGAAAAGAATAGTTGAAATAAAGTGCGAAGCACTTTGGGCAAAAGTTTGACTTCGTCAAAGTCCAAAAGGTCACTTTGTGACGGCCAAAAGATTTACAATAACCAAGAGTAATAACTTAGAGTTAAAAAAGCTTTTGGACGTTTACGAGGTAAATCCTTTGGACTGCCATAGGCACTTTTGGACTACGCACTTAGTACGCAATTTATTTCTTTGATACATAAGGATTATCTTTAATATAAAATCTCCAAGGGAAATGAACTGCTTCTTCAGCATAGTCAATTCCTATTCTAGTGGTTTCTACAATGTTTGAAGGCAAAACTTCAATATTATAATCTTCTATGTAAAGAGAGTTTTCTTTAATAAGTTCTTTAGTGTTATTGCTTTTATTTATATTCATGGCTATGCATAGCTTTGATGGACCGTTGGTGAGATTTTTTATTTGAGCCTTTGTAAGCTCTTCGTAATGCTTATTGAAGCGATTAAGAGACATTTCATCTAAACCTTCTAAAGGTTCTAAACCTCTAATGAGAACTCCCTCTGCAACGTCTTTCTCACCACATATTACATTAAAGCAGAAATACATTCCATATATTGAATATACATAAACTATTCCTGGCTCGCCGTATAACGTTTCAGTTCTTTCGGTTCTTCTACCGCCATAAGCATGAGATGCTTTATCTATAGCACCTATATAAGCTTCTGTTTCTACTATTATTCCTTTAAATATTTTTCCGTTAACTTCATTTACAAGAACCTTTCCAAGTAATTTTTTAGAAAGAGTTAATGCATCTATACTATAAAAAGATTTATCTAAAATTTCCATAATTTATATAAGGCAAGATTATTACTCGTCTTATTAACCTCCTATAAGATTTTATCTATCATATTAATATTATGTATATAATTATACTTGACTATAAATACATAATAAAAGTATACTTGAAAGGTATGTCTAAAAACAAATTTCAACAAAATAATACAAAAATACAAAAGCGAATGAAATAATGGTTGACTAAAGTAATATTCGTGTAATATACTTGCAATGTAAAATTGACACGACGGAGGAAAAGACATGAAAAATGCTTTAGTATTTCAAACAGATTTTGGTTTAGCAGATGGTGCAGTTAGCGCTATGTATGGAGTTGCTCACGGAGTTGATTCTGAGTTAAGAATATTTGATTTGACTCATGATATTCCACAGTATAATATTTGGGAAGCTTCTTATAGATTAATTCAAACAGTTACATATTGGGCTAAAGGTACAGTTTTTGTATCAGTTGTTGATCCAGGTGTAGGAACTGATAGAAAGAGTATAGTAGCAAAGACTGTTACAGGACACTATATAGTTACTCCAGATAATGGAACATTAACACATGTTAAACGTATGTGTGGAATTGTTGAAGCAAGAGAAATAGATGAAAATATAAATAGATTACCAAACTCAGGAGCATCTTACACATTCCATGGAAGAGATGTTTATGCTTATACTGGTGCTAGATTAGCTGCTGGTGTAATAGACTTTGAAGGTGTAGGGCCTAAGATAAATGTTGATGAAATAGTTGAATTACCAACAGTAGCGGCTGCTAAGGACGGAGATTGTGTTACAGGAACAATAGACGTTCTAGATGTTAGATTCGGAAGTCTTTGGACAAACATTAGCAGAGAATTATTTATGGGTAGCGGAATCAATTATGGTGATAGAGTAGAAGTATCTATTAAAAATGATACAAGAGAAGTTTACAGAAACATAATGGTGTTTGCAACATCTTTTGCTGAGGTTCACGTAGGAGAAACTTTAGTTTATGTTAACTCATTAGATTGTTTAGCCGTAGCTATAAATCAAGGATCATTCTCTAAGGCATACAATATACAAACAGGTACAAATTGGAGAATATCTATAAGAAAGGCTCCAAGAATAATTTACGAATAATATTACTATAATATTTTAAAACTAGTAATAAAAATAAGAGGAGAAAAGTAGATGAAAAATAACTTAAGCATAAAAACAATAGTTGCTATAGGTATCGGATCAGCAGTTTTCATGATATTAGCACGTTTTGCAGCGATTCCAACACCAATACCAAATACTACATTTAATACAGCTTATGGATTTTTAGCTTTAATGGCAGTAATATTTGGACCAATAGCTGGTGTATCAATAGGATTTATAGGGCATACGTTAACTGATTTGACTGCATATGGTTCACCATGGTTCAGCTGGATAATTGCTACTGCAATAGTTGGATTAGTTATTGGATTTGCAGCTAAGAGATTAAATATTAATGAAGGTGAATTCGGTAAAAAACAAATTATACTATTCAATATATATCAAGTTGTAGCTAATGTAATTGCATGGTTTGTAGTAGCACCATCATTAGATATACTAATATATGCTGAGCCAGCAAATAAAGTATATGTACAAGGAGCTGTAGCTGGTTTCTTAAATATGATTACAGTAGCTGTACTAGGAAGTATATTACTTTACTCTTATGCAAAGAGCAGAGTTAAAAAGGGAAGCTTAGATAGAGAAGATGATATAGCTTAGTATAAATACTTAAAGTTTATAATACCGGGGTAATGTCTCCGGTATTTTTTAGGTAGGTTATGGAAAAACTTCGCGATATACATACGCAAAAAAATATAGTATTATTTTTAAGTATTAATAAAATAGACGAACAAAAGGTAAAGAGGGAGATTTATATGAAAAGACCTGTAATTGAGTTCAAAGATTTTTCCTTTCAATACAGAGCTCAAGCAAAGCCGACATTAAACAATATAAATTTAACTATATATGAAGGTGAGAAAGTACTTATAGTTGGTCCATCAGGATCAGGGAAAAGTACATTATCAAACTGTATAAATGGACTTGTACCTTTTTCATATGAAGGTAAGATAACTGGAAGTCTTAAAATAAATGGGCAAGAAACTAAAAATATGAGTATTGCTGAACTTTCTAATGTTGTTGGTACTGTACTTCAAGATCCAGATAGTCAATTTATAGGTTTAACAGTAGGTGAAGATATTGCATTCAAACTAGAAAATGATTGTGTTCCTCAAGATAAGATGAAGGAAACTGTTGATATAGTATCAAAAATAGTAGGAATAGAAAGCCATCTAGAGTCAGCACCTCATAGATTATCAGGAGGACAAAAGCAACGTGTTACATTAGCTGGTGTTATGGTTGACAATGTAGATATACTACTATTTGATGAGCCTTTAGCAAGCTTAGATCCAGCCACAGGAAAAACGGCTATTGAGCTTATAGAGCAAATAAAAGAAAAGACTAATAAGACAATACTTATTATAGAGCATCGTTTAGAAGATGTTCTACATTCAAATGTTGATAGAATTATAGTGGTAGATAGAGGAGTTATAAAAGCTGATATAACCCCAAATGAATTATTATCTACTAATATATTAGAAGAAACGGGAATAAGGGAGCCTCTATATATAACTGCCTTAAAATATGCAGGATGTGAAATAACTCCTGAAGTAGAACCAGAACATATAGATACTGTGAAACTTGATACTTATGAAGAAAAATTAAAAGCATGGGTAGATGATGTTAAAGAAGAAGTTGCAGTAACATGTGATGAACCTATTTTAGAACTACAAGATGTAAAGTTTGGTTATAATGAAAAGAAAGAGATTTTACATGGATTATCATTCAAAGTTAATAAGGGTGAAATGGTAAGTATAGTTGGTAAAAATGGTGCAGGAAAATCAACTATTTCAAAGCTTATATGTGGCTTCTACAAACCAACTTCAGGTAAGATATTATTTAACGGAAAAGATATTAAAAATGAAACTATAAAAGAACGTGCTGAAAAAATTGGTATAGTTATGCAAAATCCAAACCAAATGATATCTAAGACTATGATTTTTGATGAGGTAGCTCTAGGACTTAAGGTTAGAGGCGTTAGTGAGGCAGAGATTAAAACAAGAGTATATGAAACGTTAAAGGTATGTGGATTATATGAATTCCGTAATTGGCCAATATCAGCTCTTAGTTATGGGCAAAAGAAACGTGTTACTATAGCATCTATTTTAGTACTTAATCCAGAGGTTATTATTTTAGATGAGCCAACAGCAGGGCAAGACTTTAAGCATTATACAGAAATAATGGAATTCTTAAAAGAGATAAATAATAAAGGTGTAACTATAATTATGATAACTCATGATATGCACCTAATGTTAGAATATACAAATAGAGCTATTGCTTTAGCTGATGGATTAAAGATAGCAGATGATACAGCTGCAAATATTCTTACAGATAGTAAGGTAATAGAGGCTGCAAATCTTAAAGAGACATCAGTTTATGAATTAGCTGTAAAAGCTAATTTAGATAATCCAAGAGAATTTGTTAAAAGATTTATTGACTATGACAGGAGTGTTAGAGCAAAATGAGTGCTATGTTAGAATACCAAGATTTAAAATCCCCTATTCATAAGCTAACAGGAGCAACTAAGCTTATTGCATTAGTATTTTGGGCTTTAGCATCTATGGTTACTTATGATACACGTATACTAGGGGCAATGTTTATATTTAGTATTATTATGTTTAAAGTATCTAAAGTGAAATTTAAAGATATTTCTTTCGTATTATATTTTATTTTAGTATTTTTACTTATAAATAATATTGCTATATTTTTCTTCTCACCTTACGAGGGAGTTGAAATATATAAAACAAGAACGGACCTTTTCCATCTGTTTGGACCATATACAGTAACAACTCAACAATTGTTTTATCAATTTAATGTAACTTTAAAATATTTCTCTATAATACCAATGGCGCTACTATTTATGGTTACTACAAATCCAAGTGAATTTGCAGCATCATTAAATCGTATTGGAGTAAGTTACAAAATATCTTATTCTGTTGCAATAGCATTAAGATATATACCAGATATTCAAAGAGATTATCATGATATATCTTTTGCTCAACAAGCTAGAGGAATAGATATGTCTAAAAAGGCTGGATTAACTAGTCGTGTAAAAAATTCTGCAGCTATAATTATGCCGCTTATATTCTCAAGCTTAGAGAGAATAGAAAGTATAAGTTCTGCTATGGAGCTTAGAGCTTTTGGAAATAATAAAAAGCGTACTTGGTATAGTGGTAGACCTTTTGAAAAGAGAGATTATATAGCTATAGCAATTGTAGTATGTGTATTTATAGCAGCTTTAGTAGCAACTAAGTTAAATGGCGGAAGATTCTTTAACCCATTTTAGAAAGATGGGGCTGTATCAAAATAAATTTTGATATTAGCCGATAAAAAAAGGAGGGTTCGAA
>OLNJ01001015.1_pt1 | contig 17476 bp, 15 predicted proteins | sample 1672191 | NCBI WGS metagenome assembly OLNJ01 (sample SAMEA3136657, study PRJEB25190) | human gut metagenome | biome: human gut; feature: human-associated habitat; material: faeces | place: Austria | collected 2013 | reverse complement strand
AGAAATTAGAAAATCCTTGTAAGTGTAAAGAAATTAATAAAAGTTTATTAGATGAGTTTGTGGTCAATCAATTATATACGACGTTGTTAAATCAAACGAACCTTGAACAGTTGCTTGAATCGGTCAATATTAAATTGAAACAGAAATACAAGGATATGGATCAAGATTTACCCCAATTACAGAAACAGTTAGATGAAGTAAGCCAAAAGATTTCAAATCTTGTTCAAGCGATTGCGATGGGAGGGCTAGGTAGCCTAGAGACCATCACCCAGGAAATCCAACGATTAGAACACGATAAAGTTAAGCTAACAGAACTAGTCCAAGAAAACCAAGTCAAGAAAGAATCACTCACTTTAACATTGGAACAACTAAAACAAGTGTTAGATGAATCAAAGGAATACATGTTATCCAAGCATGATGATAGGGTAAAGTATATTCTGTCACGCTTTATTCATAAAATTATTATCGGAAATGAGACCGTCATAGTTCATTACAACTATGGCGGTTTTTATTATGACTTTAAACGTATTATCTTACTTGAATCGGTTACTTATCAAAGAGATGATGTGTATGTGAATTCAGCTTTAAAGGAGGTGATATAGGACAATCTAACTTACTTAGGAGAGAAGCATAGATTATTCATAAAGATGTTATTCTATATGAGTGTGTACAGGAAGAATACGATTTTTTTATAGTGGAACTGTTAGAATTAAATCAAGAACAATAATCTTCTAGAGTACGTGAGTTAAGGGTTAAGACTTTTAGTATTAGAGTTGATTATTAATGAGATGTATACGAATGATGAGTTAGAGTATCTTCTAATATAATTGAAACTATTGAATATTTTGTACTAGATATTAATTCCCGATATTAAAAAAGCAAGATTTACATGTTTGAATGTAAATCTTGCTTTTAAATTTTTCTAGATAATTGAGCACCTAGTTAAACCAACTTTAAGATCATTTTATATAGGTTTTTATTTTTTATATTGTTTGTTGAATATTATTAAACTTCAAGATATAATTGGTATAATATGAATTAAAAGTAATTTATTGGGAGTTGGTGTTGCTGTGTTAGATGAAATAATAATTTTAGAAAATTTCAAGAAAAGTGGACAGCGTCAAGTATCTAGAATCCAACATTCTAAATATGGGGAATGTATTATGAAACGAGGTGTATGTAAAAGTACATCATCTTTAGAAAGGATGAAAAGAGAAGTAAAGATTTTACGTGATATTAATTCTATTTACTATCCTAAAAATTTCGAGTTTAAATGTAATGAAATCGGTGAATTTATAATATATGAACAATATATAAAATCACATACGTTAACGGAGTTAGCTCATGAATTTATTAATGATGAGCAAAAAGTAATTAGACTATGTTTAAATATTATTGAAGGTCTTGAGTTGTTATGGACTAACAATATTGTTCATCGTGATTTGAAACCAGATAATATTTTGATTAATGATGGGGGAATGCCAATTATAATAGATTTAGGAATAGCAAGAGTACTAGATGACAAATCTCTCACTATGACCATGAGTCCTCATGGTCCATGCACTCCAATTTATGCCTCGCCAGAACAATTGAACAATAGTAAAGGATTAATTGATAAAAGAAGTGATTTTTATTCACTTGGAATAATTATGGCTGAGTTGCTTCTTGGGTATCACCCTTTTTCTGTCCAAGTAGTTGGAGAAGGAATGAGTACTCTGGAAAATATGATGTCTAATAAATATCAATTATCTTATTCAAATATTATGATTTCAATAGAGTTGAAAAAGGTAATTAATAGATTATTAATGACAAAACCGTATCAAAGATATAGAACTTCAGAAATGTTGAAGAATGACTTGAATAAACTCCTACAAGTTAAAAAGGAGGCAATTTAATTATATGAGTAGTAAACCAATTAATGTTTTTCACCAATGCGGTCATAATGATGTTTGGAATAGAGATCTCTATGATGAGAACATTGGAGAAGGGCTTATCTTTTCTCCTAAAATGTCTAATAGTCATAAAATTGACACTTTTCCTGAAAAAATGAAACAAAATTCATTTTTTGATCCTCAATTTTATTCTCCTCATAGCAATGAGAAAAAGTTTTCAAAGTTTGATTTTTTTCCAAATGTAATTGCTAACGGTTTTGAAACTATAGACTATGAAGCCCTGGCGTATAAATCTGCAGAAAAATGTGTATCATTTCAAATACAGCAGAATTATAAATTTCTTATTATTCCAACTATAGTCTATGAAAATACTCCAAGAAGTTATCTTGAACGACTAAAGTTATTATTTATTGATCCATTTATTTATGAGATAAAGAAACAATCAGTAAAACAACAAATATTACTTTCTATCGTTATTAAAGACACTGATTTAATGGAACAGGATTATATAGATGAGTTACTTAATTTAATTACATCATATCAAGAGGTTACAGGCGTATATTTAATTCCTAGTAACAAAAGTAGTAGTAAAAGATGGAAAGAAATGGATTTCATGCTAGGGATAATGAAGTTTATTGACGTATTAAAACAAAATGAGTTGTATGTTCATTTGGCTTATTCAGATGTAGAAGGATTAGTTGTAAGCCTTGCTGGAATAGATTCCGTATCTATTGGTAGTTATGAAAATGTTAGGCGATTTAATTTGAATAATTTTAACGAGAAGGATGAGAGCAAATTTTTTAATCAACCGAAAAGACGAATTTATAGTGCAGAATTATTGCAGTGGATTGATTATGATTATATTAGCGTATTGAAGACAGACTATAAAGATTTTGCTTATCTATTTGAAAATAATCAGTATATTGATTTTTCTGTGAAAGATGAAATAGATTGGAATTTAAAAAATCCTGTATTATACAAGCATTATTTAACTAGTTTATATAATCAATATAAATCATTAGCTCCTAGTTATTCAGAAAGGAAATGCCAATTGTTGGAAAAACTGCAAATCAGCAGAAGTTATAATAACGATATTATTGAATCTGGTATATTATTTGATAACAATAGTAATGGAGATCATATAGAGAGATGGATAACAGTGATTAATATGTTTGATAAGTATAAGAGAGGGGTATAGATGTGTTTTTAAGTGAAGCAGATTTAGTAGACGCGTCTCTAGCTAATCTTTTAAAAGAGTTCATTATTAAAGATAATGAGATAGAATATATTCAGGAGCCCAAAGGACTTTTTGGGATTCCTGATTTAATAGTTTTTAATGGGGATGTGATTTCAATTGAGTATAAGTTGAAAAATTGGAAGCAAGCAATGAAACAAGCGTTTAGATATAAGTGTTTTTCGTCCGAGACATATGTAATTTTAGATCATTATTATTCTGCTCCAGCAATAAAGAATATTGATGAATTTAAGAAATTCAATATTGGGCTAGCATCTGTGGATGAAGATAGAATATATTTTTACTACAGACCGATTGTTTCTAAACCATATAATAATCAATTATATAATAAAGCTCTAAAGATGTTCATTGAAAATCCCCAAAAGTAAAAAAAGATTAATCTCAATTTAGTAGATCTTACTATACTCAGATTAATCTTTTTCTTTGTATTCAATTTCCTGTAACAGTTGCGGACGTGGATTTCATGGTGGAGATGGGGCGTTCCGGTTAGTATCCACGTTCAATTATGTCGTTTATATGGATATCATTTTGAGAATGAGATTATGATTGATAAAAATAATAAAGGCAAAACTTTAATTGAAGTTGGATAGGTTACAATTAATTAGACAGTTTTTTTAGGTCATGTAGAATTATAAATAACAATAACTCAAAGGAGCTTTAACATGACCCAATTGAAAACTCGTAGACCTCGTCGTACTTACTCAGATTAATTTAAGAATCAATTAGTTCAGCTTTGTTTAAACGGGAAACGTAAATGTGATATTGTTCGTGAATATGATCTCTCATCTTCTTTACTCGATAAATGGATTAAGTAGGCTACTTCTACCGGTTCTTTTAAAGAGAAAGACAACCGTTCAGAAGAAGAACTAGAGTTAATCCAACTACGTAAAAAAGTAAAACAATTAGAAATGGAAAATGATATTTTATACCCGCAAGGAGCACGCTGAAGCAAGGCGCGCTGATCTTAGGACGAAAATAAATGTGATTAAAAATAACACTCACAAATATTCTGTTTCAGCGATGTGCAAAGTCCTTCAGGTGTCTCGTAGTACCTATTATTATGAATCTAAAGCGAAGAAAGATGAGTCTCAACTAGTGGCTGATATCGTTGAGATTTTTCGTCGAAGCCGAAATAATGACGGAACACGAAAAAATAAACACGAATTAAAAAAGATGGGACAACAAGTTTCACGTCGTCGCATTGGACGTATCATGAAACAATGAGGCCTAGTATCAAACTATACGGTCGCTCAATTCAAACCCCATCCAGCGAAATGTAACGAAGATCAAATTGAAAATATCGTGAATCGTCACTTTGATAAGCAGAATCATTTAAACGTGGTTGTGAGTGATTTAACGTACGTCAGAGTCGGTCATCGCTGGCATTATCTTTGTGTACTTATCGACCTGTTTAATCGTGAAATGATTGGTTATAGTTCAGGTCTTAATAAGGATGCAGAATTAGTGAAAAAGGCGTTTTGTACCGTCCAAACGAACCTAAGTCAAATTAAGATCTTCCACACAGATCGTGGGAATGGGTCCCCTGCCATTTACGAAGTAAATGTATCCTCTGCTAGTAGGGAATAATTTAAGAATCAAATCATTGATGAGATTTTAGATACCTTTAACATTGAGAGATCACTTAGTATGAAAGGTTGTCCTTATGATAACGCTGTGGCTAAAGCCACTTACAAAGCGATTAAAACATAGTTTGTCAATCATCGAATATTTGAAACTGATGAACAACTAAAGTATGAATTTGCCGATTATGTGAACGGGTCACCTGGAAGTGAACATGGTGAACCATTCTCCGTTGCTAGGGAATGGAAGTCACTAAGAAATGGCAACGTCAACTTTCAAACTGGAGTCAAATATTAAATCAATTATTAATCTTATATACCGATCGTTTAACACACTTTATATAATTTTAAAAAATTAGTTTACACACTTAACTTGACAAGGTCGAAGAGGAGATTTTAACTGCTCTTATTCCTGATAAATTCTATAGTTATTTGGAATATTACGTGTTTTTATTATAATTTATAAAAGTTAATGAGCAAGAAGAATAGGATATGGCTCAGGGCGATAAATATCTAACTCTAAAAATATTTAGAATATAAAAAGATGGTATCTACAGTCTGAATCATGTTATTTTTAGGTCGCATTTAATTAAGATTTTCAGATAAAAAATACGTTTTATATGTTATAATATGGAATATAATGAAAAAAAGTAAAAAGGAGTAGGGCATGAGTTTATGAATGGGAAACAAGTTATATTCGCAATGTATCGAAAAAGATATGAACGTGAAAATCAATACCAAACTTGTGAAGCCTATTTTCAACGCGTTATAGGTATTGAAGACGAAACAGAGTATCATGATACGTTGAAAACGCTAGAAGAATTGATGAGTGATCATAAAAATATAACAGTGTTTTTTGAAGGATATGTTCCGTTAGAAGCTGAGTTCACATTGATTGAGACAATTAAAAAAGAATTATCTACTATGAATGTGTTTCAGCTAAGTAAAGAGGATATTACAATTACGCCAGATAGAGAAATAAATCAAAGGTTTTTAAATGCGTTAGAGGAAGTTGTAGTAGTCGCATTAAACCAGGAAACATTCTTCAGTGAGCATGTAAGAAATGATTTTATTACAAAATTAATAATTTGGAGTTATAGTTATCTAATTTCACTAGAGTTTGATGATCATTATATACCTAAGTGCGTCTATTATGGAGTAATTAGTAGACATGAAATTTACTTCTTAATGTTAGCATATAAAATGGGGATTGATGTATTATATTTAAATCCATTAAAAGAAGAGCTATTCGATCAAGTCGATACAAAAAAATGGAGTGGTGTTCATCATAATATGGGAATTGCTCCTATTGAAACATTTGCGACGAAAGCGAGTAGGGGAACAGTACTGACTCAAATAGAAACAACAACTAAATTAATTCAACAGGAGATTCATGACACATTTTTTGATGGCACAGGGATATTTAAGCCATGGCAGTTTAGAAAAGGTTACACATACAGCTTGACGCTAGATACAATTTTAGAAGATATATTTGTGTACTGGAATGAGCAGGCACGTATGCGGCAGGGATTTAAGGTTTCGGGCGAAATGGTTTACGTACCTTGTTTCTTTAACAAAATAGATGGAATATATCAAGATAGATTAAAATACAAACGATTGGTGGAATACTGTACACAAAGTGAATATACCTTGTTTTTTAATACAGGTTATTTTTCAAATATACAAATAAATGAACAAGAAATGTATCAGTTAATGTTTTGTCAGTTAAGTGATGGAACATTCAACATCGATGAATTGAAAAAATTAACATATTATCAATATGGAAATTATAATGATGATACTCAGTTATTCATATTAAGAAAGTTCAATGAAGTCATACAATCAGACAACATATTTACAACACCACTGAATAATGAACAAAAGTTAAAATTATTATATATTCTTCTCACATTAGATGATGTCTTTATAAAAGCAATGGATAATTTCGACTTTCCAGCAGATATTCCAAAGTTGGTAATTTATATAGAAAAAGAAAGTAGTATGCCGGTAGAAATGGTTCAATTAATGGGGTATTTAAATAGGGTAGGTTGGGATATAGTGTTATTTAATCCATCGGGATTATTAAATATAAGTCAAACTTTACAATCAACAGTGTTTGTTACAAAACGATTGGAGACTATGGATTATAATTCCACATATGAAGAAGCCATCAGAGTAAGACAAGGTTTGTTTGCAAAGTTTAGAAAATAATTAATATGATTTAGTATTAATATATGAAGATTAAGTAAAAGAAAAGAGGAGAGAAGTATGAATAGTCAAAACAATTACAATGGGATACCAGGGCAAATGCAGATGAACCCACAAATGGGACAAACACAAATGAACCCACAAATGGGGCAAATGCAAATGAACCCACAAATGGGGCAAATGCAAATGAACCCACAAATGGGAACATTAACTACAGAACAATCACAAATTCCTATAGAAATTAGTGATCAGGGAGTTTTAGCTTATAAACAAAGCTTACGTACTATGCCAGAAGTACAAAATTTGACAAGTGAAATAGAAGTTCAGAATCCTAATTCAATTATATTATTTGGTCAAAAAGCAAGTGAAGAGATTTCAAAGGTATCAGATGAGTTGTTGAATTCTATGAGAACTGTGAAATCAGAGGAAGCAAGTGAGATGTTAGTAGCACTAACAAAGATAATGGAAAAGTTTGATATCAGTGAAATAGAAAATATTAAAGGAGAAGGAAACTCTATTGCTAGTAAAATTTTTAAAAATATTGGAAATACAGTTGCGAAATTATTTCAAAAATATGATACATTGGGACTTGAAGTTGATCAAGTACATGGCTTATTAAAAAAATATGAAATGGATATAAAAGAAGCAAATGTTAATTTGAAGCGATTAGCAGATGCCAATGTGCACTTTTATAGAGAGTTGGAAAAGTATATTGTAGCTGGTGAGATGGCAATTGAGGAAATTGATTCATATATTAATCAAATATCAGGAAACTACAATATGACAGAAGAAGAAAGAAATATGCAGGTTCAGAAGCTTGAAATGTGCAAAGATATGCTTGCGCAACGTGTATATGACTTGCAAATTGCTGAAAATGTAGCCATTCAAGCAGCGCCAATGATTCAAACTATTCAAATGTCTAACTTTAATTTAATGCGTAAAATAAATTCATCGTTTGTTATTACGTTACCTATATTCAAGCAATGTTTAGCTCAAGCTATCATTCTTAAACGCCAAGAGATACAGGCTAAATCAATAAAACAATTAGATGACAAAACAAATGAATTAATTGTTCGTAATGCACAACGTACTGCTGCTCAGTCAGTCCAAATTGCAAAAATGGCTACAGGAAGTTCAATTCAAATTGAAAATTTACGTAAATCATATGAAACAATTATGCAAGGAATTGAGGATACAAAAGCAATACAATTACAAAATGCAGAAGAAAGAAAACAAAATTCAATAGAGCTAGAACGTATAAAAAGCAATATGCGAAACAAAGTTTTAGCTGAATAAAATATATATATTACAAATAAAAATATTTATTTGTAATAAAAAAAATGATACAATTTTAATGATCAGTATTTGGTTTTATTGGTAATTATTTGTAAAAAGAAAGGGGAAAATATTGATGGCAATTAATATGGGAACAATGGGGATAAGTTCAACAGGTGGAACAAATAATATCTTAAATTTACAAAAAAATGATATTTTAGATTTAACGAAACGTGAACCTGGACTAACAAAAGTAACATTAGGAGCAGGTTGGGATGTTGCAGCTACAGGTCAAGATTTTGACTTAGATATTTCTGCTTTTCTATTAAATGAAAATGGAAAAATTGAAGCAAGTAGTGTTATGCAACAGGTTGTTTTCTTCAACAATATGGCGGTTCCAGGAGTTCAATTAATGGGAGATAATAGAACTGGAATAGGAGAAGGGGATGACGAGCAAATAGTTATTGATTTAACACAAATTTCGCCTAACATATCTAAGGTTGTTTTCTTTGTAACAATACACGAAGCTTTTCAACGACGTCAGACATTTGGAATGATTGAAAATTCTTACGTTCGTTTAACAAATCCTTTAAAGAATAATCAGGAAATTTGTAAATTTGAATTACGTGAAAATGGTTCAACGGGAACAGCAGTTATATTTGCTGAATTATACCGTAACGGTAGTGAATGGCAATTTAAAGCAATTGGTGATGTTAGAACAGCGGATCTAAATGGGTTATTATCATTATATATGTAAATCAAAGGCTCTGTTTTAAATAAATGTTGATGACTAAAATGGTTAATATTATCAAATTCAATTAGTGACTATTTCAATAACAGTAACATTAAATTTATGTTTTTAGTTAAATATCAACACTCTTCTAAAACAGAGCCAAATCAAAAAAAATTTACTTTAGATGCTGTGTAAAACTTTACTAGTGTATTTAATAAAGGTATCTCTTAGTATAATCTAAATACTGCAAAATTAAAATCTAAGCTTTGTTAGATAATATTATTATAAAGGTTCTTCTATTGAGGATTTTATTATATTGAAAAATTATAATTTTAGTCATTCAAGTTGATCAAGGGGGATTTTATATTTTATCTAACAGAGTTAAAAGTTATTATGTTTAAATATAATTTGATGTAAAACAAACGTTAACGAAAATTGATAAAATATTGATTATTTGTAACAAAGAGGGAGTGTTTAAGATGACAATTTTAAATTTACAAAAAAATGATATTTTAGATTTAACAAAGAAGAATCCTTCGCTAAATAATTTAATAGTTGGAACAGGATGGGATGTTGTAAAACCTAAAGGTTTATTTGGTGGACTTTTTGGGAGCGGATCAGATTACGACTTAGATTTATTTGCGTTGAAGTTAGATAGTGAAGGGAAATTAATGTCAAAAGGGATAGTATATTTTGGCGCAAAAATACATGAAGGAATTCACTCAACAGGAGATAATTTAACCGGTGAGGGTGAGGGTGATGATGAACAAATTATTGTAAATTTAGATAAATTACCGGTAGACTGTGAGCGAATCGTATTCGCCGTTGCAATTTATCAGGCTAATCAACGTGGACAAAAATTTTCAAATGTTGAAAATGCATTCGTTCGCTTAGTAGACATGGATAAAGGACGATCTGGAGAAGAGATATGTCGTTTTAATTTAACAGAAAATGGTGGAGATAATACCGCTATTATTATGGCTGAATTAATTAAAAATAACGGAAATTGGTCATTTAAAGCAATTGGTCAATACTTAAAGGCGAATATCGAACAAATCTCTAGAATGTATATATAAAAGCAAGGAATTGTTTATATTTAAAAAAATTGGAGGTAATTATTATGGCAATTAATTTAGGGGGATCAGGTATTAATGTTACCAATACACACCCTTCTGGTGTAACCTTAAATCTACAAAAAAATCAGTTACTAGATCTCACAAAGCGTGAGCCAGGATTAACAAGAATAAAGTTAGGAGCAGGTTGGGATGTTTCTCAAACTGGGCAATCTTTTGATTTAGATATTGCTGCCTTTTTATTAGATTCAAATGGGAAGTTTAACTCAATTGAGAACGTAATTTTTTTCAATAATAAAGTCGGTCAGGGTATTCAATTAATGGGTGATAACTTAACAGGAGTTGGTGAAGGTGATGACGAGGAAATGAAAATTGACTTATCACAAATTAATCCATTAATTGAAAAAATAGTATTTGTTGTCACTATTCATAACGCATTTGAGAAGAGACAAACTTTTGGAATGGTACAAAATTCTTATGTTCGATTAGTGAATGAAGATCAGGGGAACAAGGAAATTTGTAAGTTTAATTTACGTGAGGAAGGATCTGCAGCAACATCTGTCATTTTTGCTGAGTTAAATCGCGCAGAAGGCGACTGGCAGTTTAAAGCGATTGGAGAAGGAAAGGTAGCAGATTTAAATGGTGTTTTAGCTCTATTCCAATAATTAATAATAATTTTAGTGGAGCAATTTACAGGTATTCGTCTGAGCAACTAATCTTATGAATACCTCTTTTTCTTTTATAGTTAATAGTTTTATATATAATGTTAAGATGTCTTGAGAATCTATTTGAGGAAAGATAGGAGTGCTATGATGTTAAGAGGACTAACAACCCAACAAGTAGAAGAAAGTAAAATAAAGTATGGAGAGAATATTATCATTGAAGCTGAACCCGAAACGTTTTTAGATAAAGTGAAAGGACAATTTGAGGATCCAATGATTCGCTTACTCATGTTGATTGCGTTGGTCATGGGGGGGTTAGCTCTTATTGGACATGGGGATTGGTTAGAAGTGATTGGGATTGTCTTCTCCGTCGGATTAGTTACGGTCATTTCAGCCAAAACAGAAATGGCATCCGATAGTGAATATCGTAAATTAAAAGAGGGTGTCAAAAAAGAAACGTGTAAAGTGTACCGAGACGGAAAAGTGCTTGAAATTGAAATTGATGACGTGGTCGTTGGCGATTTAGTGTTACTTCAATCAGGGGATAAAATTCCAGCGGATGGAATCATGATTGATGGGGCGTTAAAAGTGGACAACTCAAGCTTAAACGGTGAGTCAGAAGAATGTAAAAAATCGGCTCACGCACAAGGCGAATACGTCTCAGTTGATGAATTTGCAACAGAAGTAACCGGAGATACCTTTGTGGATGCTTCGTCAATGTTTAGAGGTGCGGTTGTGGTCGATGGAGCCGGTGTTATGAAAGTCATGCGTGTCGGAATGAACACGATCATGGGAGAAATGGCGAAAGACATGGCAGATGACGATGTAGATAGCCCATTAAAAGTTAAATTATCAAATTTAGCTCATAAAATTTCAGTGTTTGGTTATGTAGGAGCGGTTGCTATTGCGGTATCGTTAATGATTTCAAACATCCTTACGAGTGGTGGGTTAGCCACATATTTTGATCAATCATGGGTCGCTATTTTAAAAGATGTGTTAGAAGTGGTGATGATGGCGGTCGTAATTGTCGTGATGGCAGTTCCAGAGGGATTACCATTAATGATTGCGATTGTCTTAATGCAAAACACGAAAAAATTATTAGACAGTCAAGTATTAGTTCGTAAGCCGATTGGAATTGAGACAGCAGGTTCATTAAATGTCTTATTTAGTGATAAAACGGGGACAATTACCAAAGGTCAATTGGAAGTGGTTGAATTCTTTGACGGATCCGTTCAAGATTCTTATGACACGTCATCAGCGATTCAAGAGATGTTAGGGCTTTGCATTGGACGAAATACAGGTGCGATGTTTGATGACCACGGACAAGTCATTGGTGGAAACGCCACTGATAAAGCGTTGTTAAATTACTTAACGCAAGCACGTTTTGATGCGTTGAAAGCTGTTGAAATTGAGCAAGCTCAACAATTTAATTCAGCGAATAAATATTCGGCGGCTCAAATTCAAGGAAAAACGTATTATAAAGGAGCGCCTGAGCGCTTATTAGCGAACGCCACGCATTACTTAGATGCGTCGGGAGAAAAACAACCATTAGATCTTTCAATCATCAACCAAAAGATTGATCAGTTAGCTGAAAAATCAATGCGTGTTTTATCGTTTGCTTATAGTGAATCTCTATTAGTGGAAAATGAATTACCGTCGGATTTAGTGATGGTTGGATTTGTGGGAATTCGAGATGATGTGCGACCAGAAGCTCGCCAAGCGATTAAAGAAGTTCAAGATGCTAGAATCCAAGTCGTGATGATTACCGGAGACCGTAAAGAAACAGCTGTGGCGATTGCCAAAGACTGTGGATTAATTCAAAAAGAATCAGATGTGGCGTTAACGTCTGAGGAATTAAATAAATTATCAGATGAAGAAGTCAAAGAATTATTGCCAAACATCCGAGTGATTGCTCGTGCGTTACCAACAGATAAATCACGTATGGTTCGTTTAACACAAGAATTAAACTTAGTTTGTGGGATGACCGGAGACGGTGTTAACGATGCTCCAGCCTTAAAACGTGCCGATGTTGGATTTGCGATGGGTTCAGGAACAGATGTCGCAAAAGAAGTTGGAGATATTGTCATCTTAGATGATAATTTCAAATCGATTGAAAGTGCCATTTTATATGGACGTACGATTTACAACAACATCCAAAAGTTTATTAAGTTCCAATTAACGATTAACGTGGCAGCGGTAGCGGTTTGTGCGATTGTCCCATTCTTAGGAATGGAACAACCATTAGGTGTGACACATATCTTGTGGATTAACTTGATTATGGATGGATTAGGTGCGTTAGCCTTAGGGGCGGAACCAGCGTTAAGAACATATATGCAAGAACGTCCGAAATCACGTACCGAAAACATCATTTCTCGTTCGATGATGGGACAAATCTTAGGAGCGGGTGCTTATATTACAGCGATGAGTTTAATCTTCTTACAACACCCATTCTTCACTGAGTTATTTGATTCAATAGGACATTATTTATCAGATACTCATTTAACGGCTTATTTCTCATTATTCGTCTTAATAGCGGTTTTCAATGGATTTAATATCCGTAGCAACAGTTTAAATTTATTCGTTCACTTAGAAGAAAATCCAGGCTTTGTCAAAGTGATGGGAAGTATTATGGCGGTTCAAGTGGTCTTAACCTTCGTGGGTGGAAAAATGTTTAGTTGTACGCCATTAACCATCGAGCAATGGGGAATCATCTTAGTTTTAGCTTTCACAATTATCCCTGTAGATTTATTAAGAAAATATATCCTTCAGTTATTAAACTCTAAGAATGAAAATATAATTGTTTTAGATGTTCAATCGCAAGGAAACAATTATGAAAACGAAAAGAATGTTTTAGAGTTTGATCGATAATCAAAAATAGCAGTATGTATGATCTTTAATTAAGGTTTATAAGATGGGGGAGAATGAAAATGCCAATAATCGATAAGGTGAGGGAGTTAGGTGAAGAAATAATAAAAGGTGTAGAGGAGACAGGAATTAAAGAAAAAGCTAAGTGTGCTACCATGCTAATAACAGAGGTTGTGGAAGAGAGCGTAAAAGAAATCGAGACAAGATTTGAAGAGAATATGAATAAAATAGAATTAGAGAAGAAAATGATGATGGATCTCTGTGAGAATTTGAAAAATCAAATTATTAAAAATTATAATAATGATAATAAAAAATCATTATTTAAGAATTATACAGAGGATGGGTTGAAAAGAATTTCTTTAGAATTTTTTGAAAAAATTATTATCAATCACCCTGACTGGAATAAATCTAATTTGACATTTGGAAATTACATTCAAGAAAAAAAACTTGTAAGTATAACTAATAGTGATCTAGACGTTACTGAAACCAATAAGGAGTTTGGTGTTATTCAATACTATAAGAATAGCAAGAATTATTTTCTATTGACCAATAAATACTTATACTTTAAAGGCAATTATCCTAATAAAAAGAATATTTATTCCACTAAAATCAGTACTGAATACATACATGAAATTTCTTTTAAAGAAAAAGAATACTGTCAACTAATAAATATTAATGGAGTTCCAATCGGTTGCATAGATAGTTTAGATGCAGCATTACTAAATGGATTCATAAAGATTTTATCTAATGGATGTACTCAAATTTCTGATGTTGCTATATCGAATGAAATAAAAAGTTTAATTAGTGACAATAACTTAGACAAGATCTATAGTTATTTAGATAATGAAGAATATTTCACATTATTTATTACCACTAATCAGGAGGATTATATAATCTGTACAAATAAAAATTTATTTATGATTAATTGTCTTTGTTTAGATGGAGATATTTTAATAGAAAAAATTCCCTATAATGATATTAGCTCCGCATACATTGATACGGATAGAAAAAAAGCAAATTTATTTTCTATGTTTACAGCAGGTTACGATGAGGTAAGTATTAATTTATTAGTGAAGGATTCTAAGCATCAAATAGATTTTTTAAAAATAGCCGAAGCATATGTAATTGTTAAGGAAATTAACGATAGAAAAAGTGATGTATTAGCTCATCAAAATAATAATGATATTGATTATAATAATTCTCAAAAATCTATTGCTTTAATTAGAGCTTTATCAGAATTAAGACAAAGTGATATTATAACTGAAGAAGAGTTTCAAAACAAAAAAATGGAATTATTGAATCGTATTTAAGTGGAGATTAAATTTTTAAAACGTACAGACAATCATCATCAAAATCAAATGACTCTTTATTAACATGACTATCTAACCTAATTAAAGAAAACTTTAATGCTTCATTATCAAATAGTGTGATGAAGAAGTTTTATACATGTAATCGAGAGGAATTAAGCTGTTATTGAGGCAGTTTGATTCCTTTTATTTTTTATCTAATATATACCTGTGTATGGTTAAGATTCTAGCTTTAAGGTGATAGAAACTATGGTATCTCAAAGTGATTCGTTTAATGAATTTTTTACATCTTAAGAAAGTAAACCAGAGACATGACTAATTATAGTGTTAAAAGTTCAAATTTAAGATGTTTGAAGATAGGTAAAATAGAATGCTAAAAATCTTAAATAAGATGTTCAAGTAGGGCTTCAAAATTTTCTTATAGCTTTAAATTTGGACCATGAATTCGTAACCATTCTTTACGATCTTCATAATCGGGGATTAGGCTACTAATCAAATTCCAAAAGTCATCACTATGATCCATGTATTTTAAATGACAGAGTTCGTGAACAAAGACATAGTCAACATATCGCATAGGAGCAGTAAAGATACGCCAGTTAATATGAATATTACCTGATGGCGTACAGGTTCCCCATGATTTTTCTTGCTCTTTGACGATTAGTTGATTAGGTGATAACCCTAGTTTATTCTCATAAAGTTTAAGACGTTGCTTTAATTTTTTAGAACCCATGTCAATGTACCATTTCTTAAATAGGTGATTGAGAGATTGTATATGCTCTGTATCACTGAAATGAGTAGGTACTTTAGCTGTAAATTTACCTTGATTGAATTGAATATGGCAATTTGTTAAGGAGTCATCTTTAATAACTTTTAATCGATACTGCCGACCTAAGTATGGAATCTTTTCTCCACTCTTAAATTGACGTGAATTTTCTGCTGGCTTTATTTCACCTAATTTTCTAAGTTGTTTGTGGATAGCAGGTGCTTTCTTTTTGATAATAGCAGCAATTTGTTCACTATTTGTATGAGGCGGTGCTATAACAGTTACCCCTATTTGATATTCAATCAAAATTGAAATATCTTTCTTATTCTCTTTGTAAATGATTTGATAATCAATCGTTGTTGTTCCATATTGAATGCTTGGCATTCTTAATACCGCCTTTATAAATGAATTGAATATCACCATTATATCAAACATATGATCGTTTTAAACTAATTTATAAACATATATTATTTCCTTGAATGATTACTCAGGAGGTAATATGCATGTCGAATGCCGCAAAACGTATCAATATTGTATCGATTAAAATGGTAAAGGAGTCTAGCTTCCAATATCTTGCACGTCAAATCTTATCACCTAATGGTGCCTATCAAATGATTAAAGAACAACTAGAAGGATTAGATCGTGAACAATTCATCATTGCTTGTTTGAATACTAAAAATGAACCAATTAATATCACAGTAGTATCTGTAGGTTCACTTAATAAAGCCATTGTACATCCAAGGGAAGTCTTCAAAACAGCCATTCTATCGAATGCAGCTAGTGTGATGGCGTTTCATAATCATCCATCAGGAGATACGACACCATCCGATCAAGATATTCAATTAACCCATCGTTTAGTTGAAGCAGGTGAGTTATTAGGAATCAAATTACTGGATCATCTCATTATTGGAGGTGGTTCCTTTACATCATTAAAAGAAAAAGGATATTTATAGAGGGCTAAGTCACGAATTAAGTTGCTTAGCTCTTTTCTATGTTCCGAATTAAGAAGGAGAGTATGATGAGTCGTAAAATAACCGTCTGTATAACGGAAACATTACAACGGTTGATTGAAGTCGATATTGATGAAATGGATGGTGATGCAGTTGAATCTATTAGAAGACAATATCTTGATGAAGAAATCATCTTAGATGCTGATGATTTAGTTCAGACAGAATTTGAAATCATGAAATAACATCATTGACATCATCCTACAAAATATTCCATAATAGAAATGCAACTAGATTTATGGAGGTGGATAAGATGTTTGGTGTTTATTATGAAGAAGATGAAGATGAGTGACGTTGTGACTCAGAATTAAAAAATTAAAGATGGATTAATAGGGGACCAAGTGAACTTTTGTTTGCTTGGTCCTTTTTATTTCTCTTTATAGAAGGAGAAGGTTGAAATGTTAAAGTGGATCAATGTAAAGGAGTTTGTTCCAGTAGAGCTAGATGAATCCAAGTCAATCGGAATGATGAGATTAGACTGGTCAGGATCAAGGAGAGATGAAGTTTGCAATAAGTGGTTACCATCACAACAGTTCGATGATGTTGTAGATAAATACAGTATATCTATCTCAGCATTACAAGTTTTAATCAATGAGTTAATCTTTGAGCAGTTAGAGATATTTAGTAAAGTCATTGATCGATGTAGAGGAGAGGGATATCGTTATGAACAACTATTCAAAGTTGAAACCACTGATTTCAATTTCTATCTTCGATTGAAACCTGTAAAAGATGAATACAGTTATCTCTTTATTTATCATCGTTAAACAAATAAAGGAGGGTTGAAAATGGCAATCGTAAATAGAATGAGTCTAAGAACAGAAGTCGTATACAGTGATGATATGGAGCATCGTTATAT
>OLNJ01000991.1_pt1 | contig 17882 bp, 18 predicted proteins | sample 1672191 | NCBI WGS metagenome assembly OLNJ01 (sample SAMEA3136657, study PRJEB25190) | human gut metagenome | biome: human gut; feature: human-associated habitat; material: faeces | place: Austria | collected 2013 | reverse complement strand
GTCATAAACCGATTAATTTTGTAGTTTGCATTAGAGGATATTCGCTAATATGCCCCTAAGTTGACGCTAGGTTGACCACATTGGGGTCTGACCCTAGTAGCTTATTCTCTAGCTTCCAATGTCATTTCTCCTGACCAGCTGTTTTCTGCCATGCCTCAACCCCTTCTGTGTTTTCCTTCTGGAAAAGGATCTTAAAGGTAAGCATCAAAAGCTTGATATCCAGTTGTAGAGAATAGGTTTCGATATAAGTAAGATCCAGCTTCAACTTGTCATAAGGTGTCGTGTTATATTTTCCATAAACCTGGGCATAACCGGTAAGGCCTGCCTTTACCTTCAGGCGGTAATCAAATTCAGGAATCCGTTCACTGTAAACAGCAGCAATTTCCGGTCTCTCCGGTCTTGGACCCACCAAAGACATATCACCTTTTAAAATATTGAAGATCTGTGGCAACTCATCGAAATGGATTCTGCGGATGATTTTACCCACTGGAGTAATCCTGTCATCGTCTTTTTGGGCCAACTGAGCACCTTTTTCCTCTGAATCCATTTTCATGCTCCGAAATTTCAGAATCATAAAAACTCTTTTATCCCTAGTAAAGCGTGGCTGTCTGTAAAACACGGGACCTCCATCGTAAAGCTTAATGGCAAGCGCAATCACCAGCATAAATGGGGATGCAACCACCAGTCCTAGAAGTGAAAACACAATATCTATAACCCTCTTAAAGAACATCTGTTCCGCTGTCAATCTTAAATTACGTGAAAGAAGCAGCGTAGTATCGAACAGATGGATATCCTCCGCATTACGTAACATAATATCAGAAAGCTTAGGGATAGAATAACACCGGATATCTTTCTCAAAACAATACTTCAGCAATGTATTCCTCTCATGGGAGGGAATATCCCCGATCACAACTGCGTTATACTTGTCAATCTTATCCTTGACCACATCAAGTCCAACAGAAAAAGATATCATCTCTTTAATCGCGTACTTATCCTCTCTTGTCTCCAGTTTATCCCGTAGGTCACTGGGATTACGACCTCCATAAATCAACAGCATCTGTCTCGGCGGATAAAGCTTCGTATACACAAAACGCATACTAACCACCCAAGCAACTACAATCACAAGGTCAATTCCTGTCATAACCACCATGGGAGGTAAATGTTCACCCAGGCGCCATCGTCCAATCAGACATAATTGCAGATATGTGATAAAATTTACACAAACTACTGAAAGAATCTGGGAATATATCACTTCAAACACCCTTAAATATCCAACTTTGAATCCACCATAAATCTTGTAAAAAAAATACAGCATCAGTACATACAAGCCGATTACAACCTGATTACCTCTGTTAAACTTTCTGCCAATAACATCCTTATGAGCATAGAACTTATACCAGATATATGCATAAAGCAGCATCTCAATAGTTATAATTACCATAGACGCAAAAAACATGATCAGTCTCTTATATCGTTCGCGATTTTCCATTTTTCCTCCAGTAAAATGAATATTATAGTGTGATAGCTCTGGAATAATCAACTGCCAGACCATTGCAGCTTTTCGCAAGCAAGATATACAGTCGTTTTCCCTGTCAGATTAAGCATGGAACTGCAGGGATCTCAATATAGATCCCGCAATTCGGATGACGAATCTTCTTTTGCAGGTCTGCAAATCCAGTATCTTATTATGGATAAAAGAATTTCATTTTTTGTTTACATACATGTCTTTCTATACTATGGTGCCCTGTCTTAGTTCCAGTGCCATAGATGCGCTATGGTTTTGCCTGTAGGTACTTTGTAGAGTCCGCCCCATGTATGTTTGCCTTTAATATCTTTTATTCTTGATTCTAAAAATTTGATTATCCATTCATGATCCAGCTTGTCAAAAAATCCTTTTATATCCGCATCCAATATATAGTGCGTATCATTGTTCTCTATCATTATGTTTAAGAGTTTTAGTGCCTTATGACAGCTACGGCCAGGGCGGAATCCCATCATTTCATCATAGTAGTGTGGCTCATATATTGCCTCCACGATTCTGCGCAAAGCCAGCCTCCTGCACAAGTTTCTCCAAATTTTCTTCCAAGTGTTTCCCATATTCTCCTTTTGTTATCCCATCTATTCCCATCGCCTTATACTTCTACATCGTTTCATAACAGTTTTTCAACATTTCTTTATTAATCAGGCTTCAAATGCTGTGGTTAGCAGCTTATTTGATGGGGCTTCCACCCACCGGACTATATACCCTTTACTGGACGCACGGTCTGCCCCCCCCCAACCATTCTTCCTTCAGGGGGTTTGACCCAAAAAGTTCTCTGCACACTGACTCCAAAAGCACTCCTTGATAATGTTCACTGTGTTTGTAAAACCAACTTTTGCATCAAAGCAGCCTCTCCAACCAAGACTCTGCAGAGAAGAACTTACTAAGGAAGAGTTACTCATTGGATTGAATCCTTTTCTCTCCTCCTCTGTTGGCAACTCCATTTTCAACTCAACGTTTGCAGCCTCGCATAGTATTTCGGCCATTTCCTTAATACTTAGAATGGAGTTTGGGTTGGAGATGTTATAGGATTTCTTGTTTTCTCCCCTTAACAAAACCTTAATAATTGCAGAAGCACAATCCAGACAATAAACATAGCTACGTATCTGCAATCCACTACTCTTCATAATAATGTCTTTGCCTTCTACAACATCATATACCCACGAAGATGAAACACGATTATCTGTTCTTGATGCGGTAGGACCGTAAATATGCCCCGGTCTTACAGTCAAAACATTCACATCATATTCTTCAGCATACGATACGCACAATGTTTCCGCTGCACACTTGCTGATAGAGTAAGAATTTCTTGAGTTCAAAAGGTCAATGCACCCATACTCATTTTCAGCAAATGGAGAATTGTTCTCTTTCTTTCCATACACTTCACTGGAGCTTATGTACAAAACCTTTTCAGCTTCATGCTCTTTTGCATAGTTCAACAAAGCTAGCATACCAGTGAAATTACACATCATAGTTTCCACTGGCTCTTTTACGATTTTACTGGGAGAGGCATTACTCGCACCGTGAATGATAAAATCTGCCTTTTGCTCTATATCAAATGTGAAAGAAGCTGCATCATAAGGAATGAAGTTAAAGTATGTATCATTACAATAGGAGAAAAACCTTTCCTTCATTTTTGCTTCTGATCGGCCCGCGGCAAGTATTGTTATCTTGCTTTCATGGGTCTCATTGTATCTGATAAGCAAATCAACAATTGACGAACAAATCAATCCTGTTGCTCCGGTAATCAGAACAGATTTTCCTTCCAGCTCGCATAACTCTGGAAGTGTTTGGATCACAGTATCAAGGTTTTCTCTCCATAATTTACTGTAATATATGTTCATCATTTTAACCAATCCGATCTCTTCGCAGACAATAGTGCTTTAAAGATATCAATGTCTTCCACTGTAGTTAGTTTAATGTTCTTCTCTGATCCCATCGAGAAATACACTTGCTCTCCCATCTCGATTTTAAGTGTGCAGGAAGCAACCGAATTGGTGATTCCCTCCTCCAGAGCTCTTCTATGCAGGTCACAAATATCTCCGATGTGGAATCCCTGAGGTGTCTGTGATCTCTTCAATCTATCTCTTGGATAACTGCCGACCGACTCCATTCCATCCTCGGTTTGCATCATTGCTTCCGCACAAGGAATAACGGCAATTGCATTTCCTTTTTCTCTGGTCACTCTTATGCAGTCAGAAATAATCTCTGCTGAAACCATAGGTCTGATGGCATCATGAATAAGCACAATGTCTTCTGGAACAAAATGTTTTTCTAGTTCATAAACGCCATTACGAATAGAATCCTGACCATTTTTCCCGCCGGGAACAATATATTTCAACTTTGTAATGTTAAATTGGTTTGCATATGCCTGAAGTACTGATTGCCAGCCATCAATACAAACAGCAGCGATTGCATCAATTTCCGGGTGTTTCTGAAACGCTTCCAGCGTATACACAATTACCGGTCTTTCATTTACAGATAAAAACTGTTTTGGAATGCTCTGTCCCATACGGTTACCGGATCCACCGGCAATTAATAATGCTATGTTAGCCATGTTTTTTCCTCCCTTATTTTACTATAATTAGGCGTTTGCGAAACGCCACAAGCCGCATAAACACGGCATTTTTTTACTACAAAAAACAAATAACCCATCACCGGATATGGTATAATAGAGTTGTCGAGAAACTATAAACCATACACCAAGAAAGGAGTTATTCTGACATCTATGATGCCATATAAACAGCTTTCTTTTGCAGATATTTTTACAGATTGCCAGGAAAAATTTGAAAATGACAAAACTGCATTTCTATCCCTATTAGAAACTCATATCGATATTGATGAGATTATTCCGATTTCATTTCGAAATCATTTTTATGCATCAACGGGCAGAACCCGTAAATATCCTTTACAAACTTTCCTATGGGCTTTGATCATCCAACGTATTTTTTTCCACTCCCACGGACCAGCTGCTTTTAACTTTTCTTGCCTATTCAAAACCACTGCGTGAATTCTGTGGCTTTTCTAAAGTCCCAGATGCTTCTAAGATCACTCGTTTTAAACAGGATTTTATGGATGACATTCAGTTCGTTTTTGATAACCTTGTTGATCTAACAGAACCGATCTGCCCATCTATTGATTCGGTCAAAGCGGATATGACAATCTTTGATTCTTCTGGCATTGAAGCTTTCGTTATCAGGCAGCTGAAAGCTTATGCCAAAGCGAATAACCTCGATAAAAGTTATGATCCTTACAAGGCAGCTTATGGTTCCATGCCAACACACGCATCCGCAAATCCTGAAATTAAACAGCTATACATTAATGGTCATTTTTGCTATGTCTACAAGTTTGGCATTGTTACCAATGGTCTCGGAATCATCCGACATATAGCTTTTCATAACAAAGACTTTATGACCGCTCATCCATGAAATCGTTGTGGAAAAGAAATCTGATTCTCCAGATGAAGATAAGTGTGTTCATGATGCAAAGTTACTCATTCCTACACTAAAAGATTTCTTTGCAAAGCATCCACTTATTAATCCCAAAATCTTTCTTGGTGATGCAGCATTTGATTCGTGCCAGCTTTATGGTGAACTGCTTACAGACAATACCTTTGGCGAAAATAAACACTTCACAAAAGCATACATTCCTCTTAATTCCAGATCCGGATTAAAAAATCCTGATTGTACAATCAATGAAAACGGTATCCCTTGTTGTCCTAATGATCATTCACTTTCAATAAAGCCAGAAGGCACTTCTACAAGAAAAATGGTTTAAAAAGATATAAGTTTAGCTGTCCTAAAATAAAGTATGTTAAGGATGCATCAACCTGAAAATATCATAGACATTGTATCTGCGATAATCCCTGTACTACTTCTGAAAGCGGACGTATGGTTTATGTTTATCCCGAAAAAGATCTTCGTGCTTATCCAGGCACCATTCGTGGAACCGAAGAATGGGATATCACTTACATAAAAGAGAATCTCTGTCTCGCAGGACGCCGTACTCAGAATAAAAAAACATTGCATACAGACTTAATCCTTGCTGGTATCACGCAGCTTATTACCATTATTCTTGCAGACAGGATCGAACATCATGAGTGCATACGAAGTCTAAAACCGCTCATAGCTTAGGTCTTACCAACTTCATATAGCTTATTGCTTATTAAAGTGTGCCTAAAACTGGTAGTAATCCATTTCTCATTTTAGAATTCGTGCTCTGCACGAATTCTTCCCTGTTTAGATACAAAATTGCACACGAGCATCGCGAGTTTCGCAATTACCTATTTACTATAATTTTAACTTATATGCTATATGTACCTCTCTTTTTTCGACAGGTGGAATTTGCATATAATCACCGTACAAATTCTTTAAATACACGTCATAATGTATAGGTATTTTATAATTTGCCTTTTCAAATTTTCCAACAGTGATTTCTTCAAAAACCGCTGTAGGAAATACTTCTCTGTTATAACTAATTGCAGACGGAACACAATATAATCCTGTTTGCTTTTTATAATTTCCTAGTCGATCCACAGTTTTAAGATAAAAATGTAATCCTCCTACAATTGAAAAGATGAATCCTAACCGTCTTCTCATGTCGTAGTATTTTTTCAATACATTATTTTTTTTTGCTTTTTTAATTATCGGAGTTGAGGGATACATATAGTCCATACATACACTTGCACCTTTATAGGAAATATCGTAAATAAACCCTCGAATTTTTCTTCTTATTTTTGATTTTGGTGCGTTTTCAATAATGAAAATATCTATAAACACCATGTCATATGTGTCCATGGAGGCATTAGAAATTTCAACATATTGGGTATTCTTTTTGAACACTTTCGGATTTTTACAATAATACTTTGGAGATGATAATGGTTCAACCAAAACTAAGTCATCATCCAACTCCTTCTGATGTTCTATAAGCTTCACATAGTTTTCCCTTGTCATCATAATATCTATGTCATCATCCCATGGGATAAATCCATTATGTCGAACAGCCCCTAGAAGCGTTCCGCCAGACAACATATAATCAATATTGTATTTATTTAATACAAAACAGATTTTTTCGAGCATTTCATACAAGGTTTCTTGAAGTCTTGCCACATTAGAATCACTTAATATATACTCTTTAAATGCCTCTGAATATAATGATTTACTCGCCTTCATTCTATCCGCCTTTCTTATTGCTCTTTAATATATAAAATGTGCTTTGCTACTTCTTCAGCAGCATGACCACTCTCGTAAAATCCACACTTCTCGCAAAAATTCTTTACTTTCGTTCTATATACACTTACGTCAAAAGAACATACATTCTGATTTAACTCATCGTTATTTTTTGAAATCAAAAATGGTAATTCATCCCATTTGAAAGCTAGATTCCTATCATAACTATGCATATCATTTGCATATATTAATACTTGTTTTTTTGCAAGCATCGCGTCAAAAATACAACTTGAATAATCAGATATCACAATACTGCTTGCTAATATTAAATGATTAATATCTGGGTATTCAGAGCCATTTAATATTTGGTCGTTATAATCAATAACATCTTTTTGTGATGCTACGTTTGGGTGTAATCTTACAATAATCTTCCATTGTTCGCCTGTAGACTTATTTAATGTATCTAACAATCGATCATAATTAATATCATAGGCCGATATATCATTATTTTTTCTAAATGTTGGCGCATATAATAAAAACCGTGTATTATCAGAGCTTTTGTAAAAATGGCATACCTGCTTATAATATTTACTAGGATTTTCAAACAGCACATCTTCCCTTGGTAATCCCTTTTTTAAGATTTCACCCTTGTACCAAAACGAATCAATATAGCTTTTACTAAGCCATTCACTGTTTGACAAAAACAGATTCGCCATTTCTGAATCTTTCTGTGCCGCCAAAACATATTCATCAGATAGTGAATCTATTGCATAAGCCTCGCCTAACTTGTTTGAAATTCCAGCATGCCATGTCTGAATATAGTATTGCTTTTTTCTTTTTGTAGCATAAAGCGGTTTTCTACAGTCATCTATCCATATAGCAGCAGTCGAAAGATGAAACAAAGACTTAATGGAATGTATGCGTATTCCTCTGATATAGCTAGGTAAGTCATCAACATCATCTGACACAAGCCAGAATAATTTATATGATTCATCCATCTCATGAAGTTTTTCAACTATATATTTAGGATTGTCATAAAAACCCTTGCCACGAAAATTTGACACTACTATTTTTTTTTCATCTATTGGACATAGACGAAACAAATACATAATTGCCTTGTATATAACATTACGTTTCCCATATAACTTAAGCTTGTTCATTTCATTTTCCTCTTCTAAGAATCACACTCTTTACATATAGAAAAGCCTTATTTCTAAAGAAAACTGACAAACATAAATATATGATTACACCTACAATTACTTGAATTACTAGTAATTCGAAATCATTTCGAATAATTAGCTTAAACTCAAATATCAATAAACACATAATTATTGTCATGATAAACGATTGCCAAATATCCTGGAACTGTTCTTTGTAGCTATACGCCACTAATCTTGATAAAGGCCTTGCATTTGCTATTGAGCTATAAATAGAATAAATCACCATCGTCATTGCTATTGCTAATGGACTGATTAATACACCTACAACCAGAAGGATTACGTAAACAGGTTTTTTTATAAATTCCAATTTTAGAACGACATCACTACGTCCAATTGCCTTGATAGATTGTAAGCTTATATTTCCGATTAACGAAATACCTGCAGCAATAGCCAACAACTGTAAATAAGGTACTGACATAACCCACTTATCAGTAAGCAATACAACAGTAAGCGGATGTGCTACTACAACCAGTCCACCGATTAATGGAAATATGACATATGACATGATACTAATTACTCCTCGCAATGTATTTTTCAACTGCCGTATATCATCAACCTTATTTGACAGTTCCGGAAAAAGTACTGACATCATTGCTGTGCTTATATTATCCATTATTAATGAAGAAAAACTTTTTCCTCGATTATAGTAAGCTAAATCACTTGATAAATAAATCTTTCCGATAATTAATGATCTTAATTGCTCAAAAAAGGTTCCTGATAAATCTGCCGCAAGTATTTTCCAACCATATTTCATTAAATCACTTGCTGATTTTAACGAAAATTTAAATTTAATTCGCCATTGTATAGTGAACCTCAATACAATTGTGTCTACAATAGTATTTGTCATGTATTGAATAATTAATGCCCACGCACCAAGACCGTTATAAGCAGCTACCACGCCCAACACTCCAGATAATAATGTACCAAATAATGTAGAAAAGAAAAATTTCTTAAACAACATGTTTCTTGAAACATATGCATGCTGTATCGAATTATATGAGCTAATTGGAATCCTTAGCGAGAAAACTCTGAGGATTGGAACTAATATAGGGGTACTATAAAAATCTGCTATTAATGGTGCTGTAAAGAATAGAATTACATAGATGACTATTGATACTGCAAAACTACAGAAAAATATAGTAGAAAAATCAATTTCATCGGCATCTTTTTTTTGTATCAACGACGTCGAAAAACCAGAAGTAACAAATACATCTGCAAAGGTTATAAATACCAAAATCAAAGAAATTACACCATAATCTTCTGGCATTAACATTCTTGCCAAAACAATCGATACAACAAATGATACAATTTGCGCTAAAAATCTCTCACCAAATTTCCATATTAAGTTTGAAAATAAGGTGTTTTTTTGTTTAGTCATATATTCTATTTTTCCTCCAGCTTATTTATCGACACAATAGAATAAAGATTTCTATTTTACAATAAATTTATCCTTATTATTCATCAATAAACTTTTCTTTTCTTCTGCATTAAGTCCATCAATATTGAAGCACTTTTGTGTTATTCTATCTTTGAAATCATCGACATGCGTTATAACTTTTGCGGGATTTCCCGCAACAATACATCCATCCGGAAAGCTTTTAGCTACAACACTCCCCGCTCCAACAATACAATTATTGCCGATTTTCACTCCCGGCAAAATAATAGTACGCGCACCAATAAAACAATCATTTCCGATTACAATTTCTCCAAATAGATCTGTTACTCCATCAACTATTTTAATTACAGAATTGTCGTGTGTTATTAATTGCACATTGTTCGATATTGTCACATTATTTCCAATGGTAATTAAATAAGATTCTGACGTCACTAAATCTGAATACAATCTACAGTTAGTTCCTATTTTCATACCTTTTTTTCTGAAGTAATTATTAATAACTTCACATGTTTCTTTACCATTTTTCTGTAAAACCTTGCACTTAATCTTGTGAAAAACATATCCTGTCGTCATAAATAATTCCACCTATAAACAACTCATCATCTCAATTTTTTCATTATTTTTAAACCGCTTATATACAAATTACAGATTTTCCATCTTTTTATTTTTATAAGCTTCCATAATATTTTATTCTGAAAAACCATATAATCAGGATTAACCATATCTGTGTTTGTTCTTTCAATAATCTCAGAAATACGAATCTTTTCACTATTGGTTTCATTACTCATCCACAACTCACGCAATATTCCAGAGATCTTTATACTAAAAGCCTCAACCATAACGCGATTACATCGAAAATCTGTATTCCAACATGCTTTATTAATATACTCCGCTAAGCATCTGTATACTGTTGCAATATCTGTAATATGATTGCTATTAAATCCATGAGACATACTGCTTGATAGAACTCGATATGAATACACAACTCTATTAGATGTCACTACTTTTTTTGCATTTCCATATACATTGATGGATTGTAAAAGGTCTTCTCCTAGTTTAATACTCTTTAAAGCGTTATAATTATAAGGATCACTGACTAACAAATCTCGCCTCATTACTTTTGACCACATATGGTTATATTCATAATTAGATATAAAATCTTCAAATAACTGACACCGATCAGCATCTGAATAGTATTTGATTTGTAAATTATTTGATTCCTTTCTTGTTCCATTTTCATAAAGAAATTCAAATCTATATATTATTACGTCTTCATCTCCGCTTAAATCAGAACTTATTTCTTCAAATGCGTTATCTTTGTATGCATCATCGGCATCCAAGAATAAGACATATTCTCCAGTAGATTCTGATAAAGCCTTCCGTCTTGAGAGAATTAATCCATGATTTTCCCAACTAAAAACTTTTATTTTACCGCACATCGCTGCATATTTCTGGCATATATCATATGTAGAATCTGTAGATCCGTCATTAACAATAATAACTTCATAATCCTGATATTTTTGTACTAATATAGACTGTATACATTCATCTAAATACTTCTCAGCATTGTATGCAGCTATCAGAACACTAAATTTGGGTGAACTCATTTTTTACTCTCCCTAGAATATCTTATCTAATAGACCTTTATTGATTTGATTTCTTTTAACATAATTAATTAGCATATAAAATATCGATAGTGGAACAAATAATACATACGAATAATTAGCCTCAATCATCATCGAGGCAAACAATACACCACAATACATCAAAAAAAAATATATATCTTTGTAATTTTTAGCCATATATATAATTGGATATAACAATATTCCAAAAAAAGGTATTGAACCAACTATACCTAACTGAGCAAGATACACTACATATGTATTGTGTATCGTATAATTCATTACGCCTCCTCCAATCTCATTTACAAGTGTTTTAGGAGCACGCATTCCATTCCCCCAAATTGGGGAATTACTAAACACTCTCATACCATATGCCCAGTCAACATATCTCTTTGACTCTGAACCGATGTATCTTGTTCCTATAAGTCTAGAAAAAGTATCCTCCGGCAAAAAGAAAAAGACAGCTATAAAAACTACCAATATAATAGCAATCTTTGATACAGATACCTTCTTATCACGTAATACCAAATAGGCCATAATTGCTATAACTGGAGCAAACGTTCCTCTCGATCCCAACATTAAGATTGCCAATAATATCACACCGGCACATAAAAGGTATTTCCACCGATTGCGTTTACTTCCTTTAATTGCACCATAAAACGATAGTAAAGCTGGAACTAACAAATACAATGCGGTAAAATTAACGTCATAATATTCAGATGTTGAAAAAAATAATGCCCATCTAAAGATGCCGTACTGCGCATATGGTGTTCTATGTTGTATCAAAATAATGGTACTCATCAATACTGCAGATGCTATATATGCATTAACCATAAATTTCACATTATAAAAATCGAAATCCAATTCAGCCATACACATTAGATACAAAAGAAGCGTAACAATAAACATAATGTAATAAGGTTCTGCTTTATTTCCTATCAAATACTTTGAATTGAGTAGAACTATCCATGCAAAAAGTACTAAAAATGTAGGAAAATCCAACATTCTTTTACGAACAACTAATTTAATAAACACTAACAATAATCCAAACGCAACAATAAGAAATAAAAAATAGCGATAATTATTTATATTAAAAAAACTGTCGCTATTACGAAACATAAAAATCCAAAGCAATGCAACTAAATATGTAAATACTGATAAAGTATTTTTTCGTAACTTCACCAAATACCTCTCCTTTCCCAAAAGCTAGAATACTTGACTAACCCCAACATTTCTTATCATTTCAACAAATGCTTTCAGGCTCATTCGATTCACAAATTCATCAGAATATCTTGTTCTTATCATTTCCTTTATCTGGATCCCATATTCATTTTTATGAAATCCATGTTTCACAACTCTCAACCTAAGCATTATTTCTAAAGCAGGCAACGAAATAAGAGGATAACACATTTTCCTAACTACATAATTGTTTGCAATAATGTTAGCCTTTCGATCATCTCCATATACTCTTGCCACCTGACTCGGCAAATGATGAACAATCAAATCCTCAAAATATAACATTTTCTTTTGTTGTTTCTGTATCCTATAAGCAACATAATACTCTTCGGATCCAAATACCAATGAATCCGGATATAATTTAGTTCCCTTAAAGAAATTTGTTCTCAGAACATGAGCTGCTCCAATATATGACAATGATCTTAACTGCCCATCTTTTTCAAAAGTATATCCCTTTAAATATCTATTTGAGACTGGCTCATATATTTGTACAGCAGCTGCAACCGCATCGGATTTACTCATCTTTTCATATAGCTTTTGAAAGAAATTATTTGTTACTATAACAGCATCATCATCAAGACAAAATACCAATTCTCCTTCGCATAATTCAAATGCTTTATTTCTTCCAGCAGAAATACCCAGATTTATCTCAGAATAGAAATACTTATAGCTAATATTGTTTTTTTTCAAATAATTAGAAACAGCTTCTTGACTGCCATCTAAAGAATTATTATCGACAATAACAATTTCCATATCAGATATTCTATTGTTTACACAAGATTCAAGAGCTCTAAGCAACTCTCTTTTTCTGTTATATGTAATAAACATTACAGAAATTTTAATATGATTATTCATAATACTATTCCCTCAACAATTTCTCATAAACAAACTTTCTTAGCTTATTAGGAAGAAGCGAAAAAACAAGTTGAACTCCCAAAGTATATAAATAATCCCATCTTGATATATATCCCGTATTATAAATAAGTCTTCGTCCTTCTTTATATTTCTTATAGTACGAATATCCGCCTCGTCTCTGGAACATATCCTCTCCTGTTCTAACCAGAACAAGATACTCATCAATATTCTTAAAATAAGCCCCATTCATTATCATGTTCGTCCATAATAAGCTATCCTCCATTAATAATGCATGTTGATAGTTTCCTGCTTCTAGCACCTTACTCTTTTTAAACATTACAGTAACATGATTAATAGCATCACGCCTTTTTTGATATTCTTTTATCTCGCTATCTGATAGAGGCACTTTCCTTTTAGAAGTAATGTTGTCTGGTGTATCAGAAAACTCCATTATGTGTCCACCGCAAACATCCAACCGGCTATTTTTTTCAAATTCTTCCAATTGTTTTTCGCAACGAAAATTGTACGAAATATCATCTGAATCCATTCTAGCAATTAATTCGTTTTTACAGTGCTTTACTCCCTCTGCAAGAGCTAGCCCCAATCCTATATTTTTCTCTAATTCAACAATATTGAATAACTTATCGTATTTACTTTTATACTGATCAATGACTTCATCTAATTCCCGTGTTAACTTACCATCTTTAACTATTACAATTTCGTTTGGCACAACTGTCTGTGTTAACATACTCTCAATACTATCTATCAAAAATTGTGCTTTTTCTCTAAAGTAAACTGACATTAAGACGCTATATTTTTGGTTCATTTCCACACTCCTGTTATACATTTATCTCATTAGCATTGCATGCAGTTTTGTATACAAATACAACATCGGATAAGCCCTATATTTTACTAGTTGTAAAAAGAATTTATGTCTCTTATTCATAGTATTTAAATACCTATTTTCGTACCATTTAGGATATATTGTTGAATAAGACTCGATTAATTTTTTAATTTCTTTAAAATCAACTTTTGCTTTGATGCCAACCAAGACAGCAGAGTATAAAACTGTCTTTATACCTATAAACTCTAACGCATCCCAATAACCAATTTTCCATGAGTTACAGATAATTGAATAACAAGTCAACAAATCTTTAAAACTCTTTTGTGTAGGATTTGATGATGCTGAATTTTCTCTAACCAAATAATAATACAATGCTTCATTTATATGACCTATTTGAGTAGCTTCCAACATTAGCAATGGAATTACAGCCATATCCTCACCATTCCTCAAATCTGGAATAGTAATATTGTCAAATAGTGATTTTTCTACAAGGAGATAACATAATGAACTTCTGGAAAGAGCTAAATAATCCTCTTTATCGTCAAAAGTATCAAATATTTCAGTATAACTATTAAATTTCTCTGTTCCATCCTTGAATAGCAGTTTACTATTGCACATCATTATTTCTGCATTTTGTTTAACACATGCCCCATACATTAATTCTAAAAAATGAGGATCATAATAGTCATCGATATCACAAAATGCTAAATATCTTCCTCGCGCATTTTTAATTCCAACGTTTCTGGCTACACCAGGACCTGAATTCTTTTCTAATTTAATTATAGAAATATCAGCAGAAGACTTATCTCTAACCTCTTCAAGTAATTTTACCGAATTATCATTTGAGCAATCATCAACGATTATGACTTCAAAAGACTTAAAAGTTTGCTCCTCAAGTTTTTCAACACATCGCACTATATATTCTTCAGCGTTAAAGCATGGTATTATCACACTAATATCAGGCATCATTCATATTCCTTTCCAAGGACAGCAAATACAGTTCTAAACATGGTGGCGATATCACCCCAAAAACTAAACTTCTCAATCGACTGAAGATTGTACTTCATCTTATGAGGAACAATCTCCTCAATGTACACTCGATCCGGATCTGTTGCTGCTTCTAGCAACTCAGCTTCATCTTTATAGCGAATACTAGCTTCAGATGTGATTCCAGCTGGAAGAAGTAGAGTAGCGTAATACTCCGGCTTATACTTCTCCACATATCTGACTGCTTCTGGTCTGGTGCCCACAAAACTCATGTTGCCGGAAATGAGGTCAAAGACCTGAGGCAGTTCATCTAAGCGGCAACCTCTGAGTTTTGTACCAAACTTTGTGATGCGACTGTCATTATTAACTGTCACAGCTGTGCCGATTTTATCAGCGTTACTCACCATGGTGCGGAATTTATGTATTCTAAACTTCCGCCCATAAGAGGTAATACGTTCCTGTCTATAGAACACAGGACCCGGAGAATCTAGTTTTATTAAAGCTGAAATGATGGCCATAGGTATGGCGAGAAGCACAAGGAGTACTATTCCTCCCACAAGATCAACCGTTCTTTTGAAGAAAAGACTAAATCTCTTCTTCATCAGCACCTCATAATATGGTTTGACCTCTTCGGTTTTCATGAATTCGGGCAAATCATCCCATTTTCTCAGTCCCATAAAATCTCCATCCAAAAAACTAAAAATCATATCAACAAACCTACCACACTGACATCCACACACTTCTCTTTTTCTCTCCACACCTTTTGGGGTGTAATTTTATTTATTTGAAGGTTTGGAGTTGTGGGGTGATTGGTAGGGTGTGTTTATTTTTATGGTGTGGCTACCACACCTTACTTTATATATTCCTTAACTACTTCCTTATAGTTTGTAACAACATACTCCACATCTTTATCACTTAACAGCGTATGAAGAGGTAATGTGATAAGATTACAGTAGTAATCATACGCATTAGGGAAATCCTTAATATCCCATCCAAGTTCCTTGTATGCCGTCATCATTGGCAAAGGCTTATAGTGGACATTGCAGTTCACACCACGCTCGGCTAATCTTACTATTATTTCTCTTCTCTCCCTGTCGCCGATTCCCGGCACTCTACTTAAATAAAGATGTTTTGAACTTTGAAAGTTCTCGCCACTGTGGACCAGATGCTTCACGCCCAATTCATCGCACATTGCATCGTACTTCTCTACAATCTCGCCTCTCCTGGCAAGCATTCCGTCATATCTATCCAACTGCCGTAAACCTATCGATGCCATGATGTCGGTCATGTTGCACTTGTACCAAGGGCCAACAATATCGTATTCCCACGCGCCAATCAGGCTCTTTGCAAGAGCATCCTTGCTCTGGCCATGGAGGCTGTAGAGCTGGTACTGATGGTACAGCTCCTCATTGTCAATTCCCTCTATATCTCTCCACGTAGATGCACCGCCTTCCGCGGTAGTAAAGTTCTTCACCGCATGGAAGGAGAAATCCGTAAAATCCGCAATTTCGCCTGCCATTTTCCCATGCCATTGGGCACCCAACGCATGGGCGCAGTCCGCAAACACTAGCACCCGCCCAATAGATTGCTGGATCCGCGCACCCAGGCTATCACCCTGCTTAGGCCGGAACAGAGCACGCTTGCTTTCAACAGCAGCGTACAGCTTATCGTAGTCTGCGACAATTCCACCCAGATCTACAGCAACTACCGCCTTAGTCCGATCAGTAATCTTCTCCGTCACTGCGTCGTAATCCATTTCGCAGTTGTCTTTTTGACTGTCCACAAAAACAACCTTCGCTCCACAGTGGATAGCGGCAGACGCACTTGCCGTGTATGTATATGCTGGGACGATGACCTCATCACCTTCTCCTATACCACAAACCCGGAAGTTCAACTCCTCCGCTGCTGTGGCCGAGTTGAGACAGACAACCTTGCTTGTATGGCAGTATTCCGCCAACCTCTTTTCAAGGGTTTTAACCCTCGGACCTGTGGTAATCCAACCACTTCTCAGTGCTTCCACAACTTCATTTATCTCCAGCTCAGAAATGTCCGGCGGACTAAATGGTATTACTCTTTTTTCCATCATTTTCTCCCTTCTTCAACAACCTTTCCATGGCCACCTACACCTATAATCAATAAACTTTTTCCCATGTACGTATCCTTATGTAAAATCTACTTATTAACAGCTTCTTTAAAAAGTTTCTTATAAGTATCTCCATGCAGTTTCAAATCTTCTTCTGCCGGATGATAAGTAGGTACAATCTGCTGCACCAGCCCCTGGATATCTGTACGGTTGGAATAAGCCGCTTCTGCCAACACTTCAATCTGTTTGAGAAATTCATTTTCACTAAACGGAATCGGCTTCCCAATATGGATCAGTTCATTCTCCGTCTTAGTCAACCCTTCCTCCGCCATCAACTTCTCTTCATACAGCTTCTCCCCAGGTCTCAGTCCGGTATACTCCACCTTAATATCCACATCCGGTGTCATCCCCGACATCTTGATCAGGTTCCGTGCCAGTGTATCAATCTTCACCGGAGCTCCCATATCCAGCACAAAGATTTCTCCCCCTTTGGCATAGGTTCCAGCCTGAAGCACCAGGCTCACAGCCTCCGGAATGGTCATAAAGTACCGAATAATATCCGGATGAGTAACAGTCACAGGGCCGCCCTTGGCGATCTGTTTTTTAAACAGCGGGATCACAGACCCGTTGCTTCCCAGTACATTTCCAAACCGCACTGCCACAAACTCAGTTTTAAACTTCCGTTCCCCTTTTTTCTCAGGAAACTCCCTGGTAGCTGCCACTTCCTTCAGTGCTTCCTCACTGTCCTCATAGTGGCTTCCCAGCAACGGAAGCAGATCTTCTCGTCCTGTTCTGCTGATCTTATCCATAGTCTGGATAACCATCTCGCAGAGACGTTTACTAGCTCCCATAATGTTGGTTGGATTCACAGCCTTATCTGTACTGATCAGCACAAAACGCTGACATCCATTTTTCAGGGCAGCATGTGCTG
>OLNJ01000987.1_pt1 | contig 18023 bp, 16 predicted proteins | sample 1672191 | NCBI WGS metagenome assembly OLNJ01 (sample SAMEA3136657, study PRJEB25190) | human gut metagenome | biome: human gut; feature: human-associated habitat; material: faeces | place: Austria | collected 2013 | reverse complement strand
AGACACCACACTTATGTAGGTCATTATCACCGTATAATCATAAAATCCTATCATTTGTTTAACCCCCATTTTTCTTTTTCATTTACTGTTATTGTGCTGTTACTGCATTCCCTGTCCAGTCTGCTTCTGTCCTTGTTTTTTCTCTTTTCCGATAGTCAACTGCGCCACCACGGTAAACAGTGCACTGATCAGAAGTTCTCCGTAATATCCAAGTCCACGGCTTAAGACCATTCCCGGAAGCAGCAGTCCGCCAAATACCGGCTTGAAGATGGTCAGAAACAGTGTTTCGCTGATCCCCATTCCTCCCGGAAGCGGCAGCATATCCACAGACACCGCGATCACTGCCTGGAGAAAAAGAATCTCCCAGAATCCGGTTCCATGAAGCCCAAATGCCTGATACACAAACCAGGTTACTGCAAACAGCGCCATTCTCTGTATAAAAGTGATTCCAATAACTTTAACGATCACCAGCGGATTTTTCTTCAGATATGCCGCAGTATCTCTGTATGTATCCATGGAATCTTCCAGTTTTTTCAGACGTCTCTCTTTTTTCTTCACAAGATGCAGCCGTTCCAGAAGCTTAAGTCCTTTCACCATGATCGCTTTTGCCAAAAGCGGATGAAAGACCAGAATCGTCATAAATGTTACACAGAAAATATTCAGTGCCAGACCCAGATAAAATACCGGCAGGATTCCCTCCAGATATTTATGCAGAAATCCTCTTCCGAACAGTGCGATCCCCACTCCGATCACAACAAGCACCAGCTTATAGGTAATAGTCACGATCATCAGAATCACAGTAGATACCGGAATGGATATCTTTTCTTTTTTCATGTAATAGATCTGCATGGGCTGTCCGCCACTGGCGGACGGTGTGATACAGCTGAAAAAGAAGCCTACGGATGAGAACAGGAAGCAGGTTCTCTTCTTCAGACGTATTCCGCTGGAGCGCATCATATACCAGATGATGATGGATTCTCCCCAGATAAAAAAAGCCACCAGTGCGATTCCCGGAACAAGCCAGCGTTTATCCGCCCTGTGTATGGCATCCATCATGGATGAAATGTCCTCTCCATGAAAAACACCGTAGATCGTAAGTGCAAATACCACGGCCAGAAATACACCGTTAAATATTACTTTTTTTCTGTTTTTCATCTTATTGTACCTTCTTTATATCTCTCGATTGTTTTTTCGATTTTTCCACCGATTCGTTCATAAATATGCCATAATCCGGTATGTTCTCCCAGCCAGAAGCAGATCTGTGCAAGAGCCACGCCACCGATCACATCCACGATCACATGCTGCTTGGTAAACAGTGTGGAAAAAAAGACCAGCACTGCCAGTACAAAGGAAACTGTCTTATACCACACCGGTATCTTCTTCTGATCTTTTACCCCAAGGAAACAGAACCAGCTTACCAGACAGTGAATCGACGGAAAAAGATTATCCGCCGCATCAATAGAATACAGCCATCCTGCCAGCTGATTCCAGAAGCCCGGCTCCATGATCTCCGGTCTTGTGTTCGTAGTCGGATATACAAGAAAGATCACCAGACATACACACCTTGATATACAATCTGCCGTAAAAAAGCGATAGACCTGTTCTCTATCCTGTCTGGCTGCCAGAATATAATTCACCGCCCAGAACAGATAACATCCAAAATATACGATCAGAAACTGCGGCACAAAGGGCAGCTTAAGATCCAGACTGCTCTCGATATTATGATGATACCAGCCGCCTGCGATCATCCTGGATCCGGAATACACAAGACAGTTAAATATAAACGAAAAAATAAGAGGAAACATTCCATACGCCGGAATGATCCCCGTCACATAGTTCAAAAAACGTTTCATAAGTCACGCCTCACTGTTTTATTGTTTTCAGTATAACAGCGGAAACCGTGAGTTTCAATCAATTATGGAAAGCTTAAGAATTGTTAAGATTTCTGTCACAGAAAAAAAAGATTTCCTCATTCTTTCAAAAGGCTGTTCAGCTAATTTTTCTTTTTTGTTCATACTTTTTTCAGAATGACGTCACAGAATAACCACAAAATATGAGTATATTATTAGATGTGCAAAGGGTACTACCTTTGATAACACTTTTTTCTTTTTCATACTGCCGGGGCTACCTCCAAACTAAGCCCCGGCCTCCTTCCTTTTATTTTCCCGAATTTATGATTTTTATTTTATATCTTTTTATGCATGCCACGCAAGACGCACACTTGACGGATGAACTTCTTTTGTCATCCAGTCTACATCGTTGGTGATCCAGTCCATGATTCCAAGCTGACGTGTCTCCCAGGCGATCGTTGCCTCTTTTGCCTCCGGTGTTTCTTCTACTTCCATGGTTGTATCGATCTCATCGTATCCAAAAATATATCCGCCTGCGCTCCAGATACTGAAGTTGCTGTCCGGACCCGGATCTACAGTATCGCCTCTCTGTGCGATCAGACCATCATGGCGGGCCTTGTATTCTTCTTCACAGCCATCCTTTAATTTCGTCATGAACATTCTGTGACGGATCAGCTCTTTGTTCTCTCTTACCACACCAAAATTATGATACATCAGACGCATATCTTTTCCAGGTGTTGAGATCCATGTAAAAGTATCTTCCATCTTCCCAGTAAGAGCTTCTTTTATCTTCTGCTCTTCTTCTGAGATCACAGCGCCGTCTGCATTTTCATAATATCCGAAGATCAGATCTGCTACATTCCAGATGCTGAAATTGTGGATTTTGTTGCGGTCAAGATAAGCGGTAAGCTCCGGCCAGATCTCGCCCAGCTTCTTACGGTAATCGTTCATTTTTTCTTCTTTTACCCGCATTGCAAAAGCATGTCGTTCCATTTTATTATTCCTCCCGATACATGATATTCTGAATTGATTTTAGCACTTTCCCCCTGTTTTTACAATTATTTCAGGCAAGATAAAGCATCACCATCAGAGGCATCGTCACAATACTTACGATCGTTGTCATAACATTGATCGTGCTGGCATAAACCGGCTCCTCATCATAGAGCTGTGCCAGCTGAACTACGGTTGTTGCTGACGGCGTGATCACTGCCATGAGGCTGATAAGAAGGATCGTCTGCCCATCTTTCACCATAGACGCCAGCGGCGAATATTTCAGAAGCAGAAGCACAAACAGCGGTGTCACGATCATTTTAAGTGCTGTGATCAGATAGATCCTGGAATGGCTGAAAATTTCCTTCCAGTTTACTTCTGTCATTGTCATTCCCAGCATGATCATGCACACAGGTCCCAATGTTGCAGAAATCTGACTCATTGTATTGCCAATAACTACCGGCAGTCTGATCCGGGCAAAAAACAGAATGATGCCGATGATGATCGCGATCAGATTGATATTGCAGAGGATTTTTTTCCAGTTGACGCCAGCCTTCGCCTCCATCAACGACTCACCATGGGTCCACATCAGGATCATCTGCACACTCAAAAACGCACTGGCATAAATCACCCATTTCTCTCCAAGGACAACCGTCACCATGGGAATGACCAGGTTTCCGGAATTGGAATAAATAATCGAGGCTTTTTCCACAACACTCAGTTTCAATGGTTTTCCGATGATCCTGACAAATACCAGAAGAAAAATATGGATCAGTACCGCAGCTGCCACTGCCAGAAGAAACCCATCCCGGATACTTTTGGAATATTCGATCTGAAACGCATTGATCATCACACACGGCATAATGATATAGATGCAGATCACAGAAAGCATCCGGCTGCTTTTTGCATCGATCAGTCCACGTTTCACAACCAGAAATCCACATGCCATCATCAGAAAAAATACAACGATCTGCTGTAATAATTGTAATGTTATCATCTCTCGTTTTCCCCCTTTAATCTGCCTGGATCAGCTCTGTCCCAGTACTTCCCGCGCCGCCTGAAGCTGTGTATCTTCCTCATGGGTAAGCTCCGTCCAGTCGCCGGAATACTCCGGAAGCGCTGCCTCCACATCCGGTGTGATTCCTTTTTTGTTGATGTCGTTACCCTTTGGCGTATAATATTTCGCAATTGTGATCTTCACAGCACTGCCATCATTCAAAGGCTGGATCGTCTGCACCACGCCTTTTCCGTAGGTCGTTGTTCCTACAATGTTGCCGATTCCGTAATCCTTCACTGCTCCCGCAAAAATCTCCGATGCACTGGCGCTGTTCCCGTTTACCAGCACAGAAAGTGGCATCTTCAGCTCGTTTTTGCCATCACATTTTTCTTCTTCCCGTTTTCCGTTTTTGTCCTCTGTATAGACGATCAGGCCTTCCGGCAGGATCTGGCGTAGTACTCCGCAGACCGCATCCAGAAGTCCTCCCGGATTATCCCTTAAGTCCACCACCAGCTTTGTCATTCCTCTCTTTTCAAGATCCTCGAAGGCTTTTTTATACTGGTCGCTGGTCACCTCGGAAAACTCGGAAATACGGATGTAACCTGTCTCATCATCCAGCATTTCATGGGAAACGGTCTGTATCTCCACGTCACGGATCTCTACCTTGATATCCTGTGTTTTTTCTTCCCCTTCTCTTAGAATAGTCAGCGTCACGGAATCCTTATCGCTTTCCTTGATCATAGATGCAATGTCTGAGGTTTCTTTTTCTGTCACATCCTCTCCATCCACAGCTTTGAGCACATCTCCCTTTTTCAGCCCGGCCTGCTCTCCGGAGCCACCCTCATAAAGCTGTACGATTTGTGCACCTCCGTCTTCGGATTTCTGAAGAACTGCCCCGATTCCCACATAAGAACCTTCATTGGAGGTTTTCAGTTCCTTATACTGCTCTGCTGTATAATAAGTGGAATACGGATCCTTAAGTCCGCTCAAAAGCCCCGCATAAAGACCTTCGCGTAAACTGTCCTCATCCTTTTTATCCAGATATTCCTCATCGATCAGATTCTCCAGATAATTCAGCTTCTGCACAGTAGAGCTGTCTGAAAGTGCGCCTCCTTTCGGAAACATCACTTTCTGATAACCGGCAAAACCTGCTCCTGTTACAAGAAGTGTTGCTGCTACGCCCACAGCGATTCCTTTTTTGAATTCTTTGTTCTGCATTTTTTCCTTTCTCTGATCTCTCCCTGTTCTTCTGCCGGCACTATGCCGAAAACGGCTGCCGGTTTCTCCGACAGCCGCTGTGTATCATACAGAAGCTTTTTTCTCACTTCTGTGTCACTTTTTTTATTATACTCTCAGATGCTTTCTTGTTGTAAAGAAGCTTCCCAGAAGGCCGATACCTACTCCCAGTCCAAGTCCCATAGGAATCAGCCCCTCATAGATCTGCCAAATCGGAATAAAATCAACAATACCTGTGAGCACGTTAAATTTTGTCAGAATAAATTCAACAGCAGAATTATACAGGAAAAACAGGCCGATCAGCGGAATCGCCGCACCGATCACACCCAGAACGATTCCCTCAAGAAGGAACGGCATACGTACAAAAGCATCGGTCGCACCAATGTATTTCATAATACCGATCTCTTCTTTTCGGACGGAAATACCCATGGATACGGTATTGCTGATGAGGAATACCGAGATCAGAAGAAGAATGGCAATGACTGCGATAGATACATAGGAAACCAGCTTATTGATCGATCCCAGTGTCTTGGATGCCTGTTCGGACTGATTTACCTTACGGACATGATCCAGTCCCTGTATGTAATTAACTAACTCTGTCTGCTTGGTGATATCGTTGAGATATACCTGATAGTTGGAGGAATTGGCAAGCGGATTATCATCCTTAAATCCATCTGCAGCCTCCTCATCTCCGAAATATTTCTCTTTATAGTCTGCCCAGGCCTGGTCTGCAGATTCATAATCAAGTCTTGCAACCTCCGGTCTTGCCTGGATCGCATCTCCGATTGCCTGGATCTCCTCATCCGTTGTTCCCTCATCAAAAAATACCGTGATTGGAACTTCCTCTTCTACCTTATGTGCAATATTGTTCACGTTGTTGACAATGGAATAAAAAATTCCTACCAGAAAGATACAGGCTGCCATTGTGATGATGCACGCAAGGGAAAACATCCAGTTTCTTTTTATGTTCTTAAAACCCTGCTTCAGGGTATACCAGATCGTACTAGGCCTCATGATATCCTCCCTCTTTCTCATCGCTGATGATCTTGCCGTTGTGCATGGTAACTACACGCTTACGCATGGCATTAACGATGTCTTTATTGTGGGTAACTACCAGAACCGTTGTTCCTCTGTCATTGATCTGCTCCATCAGTGCCATGATCTCCTCAGAGGTACGTGGATCCAGGTTACCTGTAGGCTCATCTGCCAAAAGGATATCCGGGCGGTTTACCAGAGCTCTTGCCAGGGCAACTCTCTGCTGCTCACCACCGGAGAGCTCATCCGGAAATGCCTTATATTTCCCTGCAAGTCCAACCTCCTGAAGAACCTCCGGTACACGTTTACGGATCACACGGGTCGGTCTTCCGATGACACGCTGTGCAAACGCTACATTCTCATATACATTTCGGTCCTTGAGAAGACGAAAATCCTGAAATACTACACCCAGCTTTCTGCGGTATTTGGCAACACGTCTGTGCTTCATCTTCTCCAGACGTTCTCCGCTGACTGTGATAGTTCCGCCTGTGGAATCAAGCTCCTTCATCAGAAGCTTGATCAGTGTGGATTTACCGGAGCCGCTGCTTCCGACTACGAATACAAATTCCCCTTTATCAACATGTAAGTTCGCATGATTCACAGCCGGAAGTCCCGGACCGTAAGATTTGCTCACATCTACAAGATCGATCATATATATCCTCCTCTATATTATGTATAATAATTTTCTTAATTCTTTTGTAATATTATTGTAATATATTTGTTGTGTAAATGCAAGAATATTTTCAACAGGCATTTACAGATCCCTTCGGATTATTTATTTTAACGTAAAAATCCCAAAATTACAATAGAGGCTGTGGCTTTATGTGTGAAGTTCATGTGAACTTTTGTGCGTACACAAAAAAACTGCTGCCCGTTCCATAAACTGAACAGGCAGCAGTTTTAGACTTCTCAATTATTCCCCACTACAACAGGCTTTAGTACTCTAATGTCTCCATATACTTCATATACCTTACAACCATCAGCGCGATCTTAAATGTGATCGCATCCTCGAACACACGAAGATCAAGTCCTGTGCTCTTCTGGAGCTTGTCCAGACGATATACCAGTGTGTTTCTGTGAATATACAGCTGACGTGATGTTTCGGATACGTTCAGGCTGTTCTCAAAGAATTTGTCGATGGTGATCAGTGTCTCCTCATCGAAATCATCCGGGGATTTGTTATCGAAGATCTCACGGATAAACATCTTACACAGCGGAATAGGCAGCTGATAGATCAGTCTTCCGATTCCCAGTGAGCTGTATGCAATAACTTCCTTGTCTCCAAAGAAGATCTTGCCTACATCAAGTGCCATACGCGCTTCCTTATAGGAACGGGAAACTTCCTTAAGCTCATTGACAATGGTACCATATGCCATATGGACATCTTCGCCGTCCTTATTGAGATCCAGTGTATCCAGGATCGTATGAGCAAGCTTATCCATCTCCGGATAGCCTTCTCCCTCTTCCAGCTCCTTGACAATGATGATGCTCTTCTCATCTACAGCAGTGATAAAGTCTCTGCTCTTTCCGCCAAAAAGGCTCTTCACGCTCTCCACTGAGCTGTGATCTTTCTCCTGATTCAGCTCCAGGATCATAACCACACGACGGACATCTGCCTCAATATGAAGCTTCTTCGCTCTGTTGTAAATATCAACCAGAAGAAGATTATCAAGAAGAAGATTCTTGATAAAGCTGTCCTTGTCAAAACGCTCCTTATACGCTACGATCAGATTCTGAATCTGAAAAGCCGCAAGCTTACCTACCATATAGGTATCTTCGTCATCGCCATGTGCTACCAAGACATATTCCAGCTGGTAATCATCACAGACCTTAAAGTACTGAAATCCCTTGACAAGCTGGCTGTCCGCCTGGGATTCTACAAAAGCCTGGATATCTGCTGGCTGGATTTCAAAATCAGAAAAAGTAGACGCAAGTACCTTGCCGTCTGTGTCAATGACACAAAATTCCGTCCTTGATATTTCTTTAAGTCCCTCGAGCGTATTCTGTAACACCTGATTCGATATCATTCCGTTCAATCCCTTCTCACTTATGTGTATGCTTATCTTCTGTCTTTCCCTCTTTATCTATGGCTATTTTAATACAAAATCACCAAAAATGAAAGAGGAAAACTGAAAAATTTTACAAATTTTTGTTGAAATCCGCCTAATTTTTCTCTATAAAACCTTCTCCATGAACTTCTCTTGCATCGGAAACGATCACAAAAGCGTTGGGATCAATATCATCTACCATCTCTTTCAGCTTCACAATTTCCTTTTTGTTTACCACACAGAAGATGATCGTCTTCTCCTGACCCGAATACATCCCCTTGCCACAGATCCCTGTCGCTCCGCGATCCAGATCTTCCATAATGACTCTGGCAACCTCATCCGGCTTCTCCGTGATGATAAATGTTTGTTTGGAAAACTTCAGACCCTCGATCAGACTGTCGGATACTTTTGTTACCAGATAAACCGCAATGATGGCATACAGGGCCCGCTGGATACCGAACACATACATTCCCACGATCACAATAAGCCCATCAATAAACTGCATGATCTGTGCGATGGAATAATGACGTATATACTTCTGGATCAGTGCTGCCATCATATCCGTTCCGCCTGTGGTTCCCTGTCCGAGGAAAACCATTCCGATGCCGATTCCCAGGATCACACCACCGTATACAGCAGCCAGAAGAAGATCATCTCCCGCAATATTCCACACCGGCTGAATGGCAAGCCAGGTTGAGAGGGAGATCTCACCAACCAGAGCTTTTTTTACAAAAGAAAAGCCTTTGATCCGCCATCCCAGAAAAAACAGCGGGATGTTCAGCGTGATGTTGGTAAGCCACAGCGGAACTCCGCCATCTATGATTCCACCGGTCCAGTGCTTCACCAGGATCGCAATACCGGAAAAGCCGCCTGTTACCAGCCCGGTTGCATCAAAAACGGAATTGATGGCAAGTGCCATCAGCCCAGTTCCTACTATGATCAGAAGATAATCCAGATACCAGTCCTTTTTTTTCACAAGACTCATAAAGTGCTCCTTTCATTTTTTACAGCAATTCCCGGAATTTCTGTCTTGAAATGTCCTCAATATTTCTATTCCGCTGTGAAAATCCCGGAAATGCTATAGTATCATATGACAACTGCATCAGTTTCCCGCACTGACGTGTCATAAAAAGAACGGGACCGTACACTATTCTGCGTCCGTTCCCGTTCTCCATGCTATTTTTCTGTCTTTTTATTTATAAAATGAACAAATTCATAGCTTTCCATTATCTGAAAGTATTTTACGATTCTCGGATAAAGCGGTTCTGCCTTATCTCCGAAATGCTCTTTCACCAGCAGGGCAAGCTCCTGCACGGTTTTGGCTCCATCGATCTCAGGCCAGATAAAAGTTCCCATTTCATCAAGATGAACCTTGGAAAACCTTGGCTTGCCAAAAACCTTCTGCGCGATGGTATTGAACATACCCTTATTCTCTATCTCAAGAATGATCCGCTGCTTCAGGTCCCGGTGCCACCGGATCGACTGGTTTGTTTCCGGGATCAGATCAAGATAGTTGATATCCTGTTTCTTATCCTTTTTGTTTTTTCTCATCAGGCTTTCTTCTTTCTCCAGATAGAGAATTTAAGCAGTGACAGGATCATGATGATCATCAGCACAACACCGCCGATATTTCCAAGGTTTACAACGCCGGACATATCAAGACTGATACCGACAACTGCAAAGATCGCAAGAAGAATTCCAACAAGACCCTCGCCGGCGATCATACCAGCACAGTAGAGAGTACCATCTGTGGCCTGAGCTGTCTTGGTTTTTTCGTCAACACCTTTTCTGCGGTCAAGTAATCCACGAACGATACCACCGATCATGATGGTTGCGTTCAGGTAGATTGGAAGGTAAAGACCGATTGCGAAAGGCATTACCGGGATACGGAGGATCTCAAGGCAGATTGCAAGGAATACACCTACAAATACAAGTCCCCATGGAAGGTTTCCGCCCATGATTCCCTCAACGATCATCTTCATAAGCTGAGCCTGTGGCGCAGGAATCTCTGCTGTACCATAGCCCCATGCTGCATTCAGAAGATACAGAACACCGCCGATAGCAAGACCGGAAACAACAACACCGAGCATCTCGCCCATCTGCTGCTTCTTAGGTGTAGCACCAAGAAGGAATCCTGTCTTAAGGTCCTGAGAAGTATCACCGGCGATCGCTGCGATGATACAGATAACAGATCCAACAGCGATCGCTGCTGTCATTCCGTCGATACCTGTTTTACCGGAGCTCTTGATCGCAAATGTAGCGATCAGAAGAGTAGCGATAGCCATACCGGAAACCGGGTTGTTGGAGCTTCCTACAAGACCTACCATACGGGAAGATACTGTTGCAAAGAAGAATCCAAAAACTACGATGATAACTGCACCAAGAAGAGTTACCGGGATTGCCGGAACGATCCAGATGATAAATACCATGGCAACAATACCAAGAAGGATGAACTGCATCGGAAGATCCTGTGCGGTTCTCTCTGTGCTTGTGTTCTTACTTCCCTTCATGCTCTTCATGGAGTCGCGGAAGGTTGTCACGATCAGCGGCAGGGATTTGATCAGGGAAATGATACCACCTGTTGCGATGGCTCCTGCACCGATATATTTAACATAAGTAGACCAGATTGCAGATGCTCCGCCGTTTGCGTAAAGCTGGGCAATTGTTGTTCCCTCTGCTGCCGGGTACATCCATGTGTCAGGTCCGAACAGGCAGATCAGCGGGATGATGACCATCCAGCCAATAAGAGAACCTGTAAACATGTATGATGCGATCTTCGGTCCTACGATATAACCAACACCGAGAAGTGCAGGATAAACCTCCATACCGATCTCGCCCTTGAAGGATTTAAATGCTGCTGAAACATCTGCCGGAAGAAGCTTCAGTCCATCAACAACAAATTTGAAGATAGCAGCAAGTCCCATACCGGAGAATACTGTAGAAGCATTGGCTCCTCCTTCCTCACCTGCAAGAAGAACGTCTGCACAGGCAGTTCCTTCCGGATAGAGAAGAGTTGCATGCTCCTTAACGATGAGGGCATTACGAAGGGGCACCATAAAAAGTACACCAAGGATACCACCGCAAAGTGCGATCAGAGTGATCTCAACAATGCCTGGCTTGCTTGTAAGTCCTTCCTCTGCCCAGAGGAACAGTGCAGGCATGGTGAAGATAGCACCTGCAGCAAGAGACTCACCGGCTGAACCGATGGTCTGGACCATATTACTCTCCAGAATGGAGTTCCTGCGAAGAATCACGCGGATAACACCCATGGAGATAACTGCCGCCGGAATGGAGGCAGATACTGTCATACCTACACGGAGGCCAAGATAAGCATTGGCAGCACCAAAGATGACAGCAAGGATACATCCCATGATCACAGATGTCACTGTGAGCTCCGGAGTGACTTTCTCCGCAGGAATGTAAGGTTTGAACTCTGTGTTTTTGTTCATATTTCCTCTCCCTTTATTTAGTAAATTAGTAACGCTTTTTAGTATAACAAATTTCGAGTTTTTTTGCAAGGAAATATGTGCTGGCATATTATGTATTATTTACAATTTTCCGGATAATTATGAGCAAAAAATTAGTCACTATGCGGCTTTTTATGCTAACATAGTGACTGTATTCATCCTAATTGCATATTATACATTTCAAAAAAAATATCGTTTTTTTTCAGTTATCTGCTTCCAGCTGTTTTGTCAGATATCGTCCCACGATCCTGGAAAAATTGCCAATATCCCGGATATAGGCAAAATCCTTGCCGAAAATCTTCTTCTCCGCTGCCAGATCTTTTTCTTCCCCTGCAAAAACCCCCAGCACACTGACTCCCTGACTGCGGAGACGCCTTACTTCCGTTGCTGTATCCGAAATGGCATATTTTCCGTGATAAGGCTGTGGATTTCTTGCATTTGGACGGTTAATGATCACATCATAAGGACGTCCGTCGCTTAAAATGATCAGGATCTTCTTTTCCTCTTCCCGCTGTAAAAGCCCGTATCCCACTGCTTTTATGGCAAGACCGTCACGGTTGTTGGAGGAAGTCACATAATTAAAAATATCCTCATCCGCTTCCGCCGGATCGTCATACTCCCGGAATCTGTGCAGGATCGTGTGATCCCAGAAAGTGCAGTAGCTCATCACCCTGTGGGGAATGTCAACATTACTGAGCGCAGAACTGATCATATAAGCCTGCAGTGCCACGTCTCCCTGTCGACTCATCTGCGAGCCGCTGGCATCAATGAGAACATCCACAGCAAAATCCGTATTGTCTCCACGCAAAATCCTCTTAAACAGATTCGCCTCACTGCTTCTTCCCACTCTCCAGAGTCTGGATGGAACGATAAGTCCCCGGTCCGAAAGAACCTCCTGGTTCTCGCTTCGTATGACAAGTGACTTTTTCAGAAGCTCTGTAAGAGCAGAAATATTTCTCTTTGCGATTCTGTGCTTGTCATGATAGACCCAGATATTCTTATTCCGGAGACGTTTTGCATATTGATATTGATAATTATCACGAACCGGATTCTTCAGGATCCCCTCTGTGAAATACAGACTACAGTCTCCGTGAATTCCGCGGCACATCAGATAATTCATCCGTTTCTCCTCTGCAGGTGTGAGATAGGATCTTCCGAAATTCAGTTCCACATAGGTGTGCGCCTTTTGAAGTGCTTCCTCGGATACTACGGTGATCTTATTTCTTGCCTTTCGCTTCTCTTCCATATCTTCTGTAAGAGACGCATCCTCAAGATCTGTCATCCGCTCTGTGATCTTTTCCACATAATTCTCCAGGGCATCCTCATACATCTCTTCATTGAGGTAATCCTCCCAGCCGAATTCTGTCAGTTCCTCCAGAGTTACTGCCATTACCCGTTCCAGGGAACCGTTTTTTTTCTCAAAATCCGGATCGATCACCGTATTATAGAGACTGTCTATAATACGGATCAGCTCCATGGTATCCTCTGTTTTTCCGCATTCATAGATCCGGTCGCGAAATGCGGACAGCTTTTTTTCCAAAGGCTGCACACTTCCAGCCAGTACATCACGGAAAACCGCAATCTTCAGCCGGTCCAGAAGCTTGTCATAAGAAGGCAATGTCTCATACTCCTGATCCAGAATGTCCTCCAGGGCTTTTTTCCGCATACGGCGGACACCGGGACGTTCTTCGCAGATTTTTTCGCCTACAGCACTCTCAATGCAAAGCTGTGCCAGTGAGGTAAGTTCTGTCTCTGAGGCATCCAGATAGATTTTTTTGACCAGATAAAGGCCAAGAAGATTTTTGTCAAAATATTTCGCAAAAGCTCCCTGCTTGATCCCGTCATACAGGGCGATCTCCCTGGAGCGCAAAAACAGCGATACATCCGGCTTCACATCCAGGGTATAATCACCGCTTACTGTCCAGAGAAGATTCCTGATCCGGTTTTCCAGATCCAGCTTGTAGTCTTCAATAGAAAGTTCTTCAGTCTGATTATGCATAGACATCTTCCTTTGTCCACTCCTCCGGAATTCTTGTCCGGACTACATCATCCACGATCTCTTTTTCAAAAATATCAAAGGTTTTGTTCACAACTCCCATCTGTACAGCTGCCAGCGGGGAAAGCCCTGCGCGAACGATCTTCATTGCTGCCAGAAGTCCACGAAGGTCCAGGGATTTTGTGGAAATCTCACTGTTTACGGATTTTTTCTGGAGATCCATGAACACACCGATAAACTGCTCCACTGCTTTTTCTTTTGCATCCGGGAACATTTTGTTGAAAATGAAGCCCAGGGTTTCCTCTGTCTGTGCCGGCATGTCAATTACCAGAAAACGGGAAACAAGTGCCTCGTTCAGCTCTTTTGTTCCTGCATAGCCGTAGTTCATCGTGCCGATAAAACGCGCTGCCGGATGCAGATCAATACGGTCGTATCCCGGTACATCAATGGAACGGCGATAATCCAGGGTTGCATGAAGAACGGAAACTGCGTCATTTTTTGCCATGTTGATCTCATCCAGAATTCCAAAGCCACCATATTCCGCACACTGATAAATACTTCCCTTGCGGAGGCAGACTTCATTATTCACAAAGGTATCCGTTCCGATAAGGTCACCGCTGTTCGTATTCACATGAAAAGAGACATTGTAGATCGGACGTCCAAAAGCATACGCCAGATTTTCTGCCAGGATATTTTTTCCGGTTGCTTTCGGGCCTGCAAGAAGAAGATTTTCTCCTTCCAGAAGACCTGCAATAGCCATCTCCAGGATTTCTTTTCCATAGAACGGAATGGACGGTCTGGTAACTCTGGCCTGTGCCGCTTCCTCTACTTCGTAGCTTTTCCGGAATTCTTCGATGCCGCGGATCAGAGCATCGGAAACGTTCTGTTCTTTTAAAAATTCTAATTCTTCCATTTATTTCACTCCTGATTCGATAAAAAAGGGGCAGACTGCTACGCCTGCCCCGTTATGTTTCTCTGAAAGATGTCTCATCCAACAGGGACATCCCTTTATTCTCTTATATGGATCAAACCTCGAAAATCAGATCTCCGTAGGATGGCATTGGCCACATATCCTTATCCACGATCATCTCCAGCTCATCTACCGGTTTTCTTAATGCTTTCATAGCCGGAACAATGCTTTCTCTGAAGAATACTGCACGGTCACGTCCCTCTTCATGGGAATCTGCCTGGGCAACCAGTGTGGAAAGTGTGTCCATTGCTGTCTTGGTTTCTGTAAGAAGAGCAGATGTTTTCTCAAGAAGGCTTGTCTGTACGCTCACATCGATGGCTGCGCTCACTGCTTTTACAGAATTGATGGACTCTGCAAGAACAGTTGTGTAGCGGATAACAGCCGGAATGATCTGCTTGGTGGCAATGTCGATCATGGTCTTCGCCTCGATATTGATGGCTTTTGCGTAGCCCTCATACTGAATCTCAGCTCTGGATTCAAGCTCTGCCTTCGTAAATACGTTGAAGGATTCAAAGAGCTTCACAGCCTTGTCTGTTGTCAGTGCCGGGATCGCGTCTACCATGGATGGAAGGATCGGAAGTCCACGTCTCTTCGCTTCCTCTTCCCATTCCGGTGCATAACCGTTTCCGTTGAATACGATTCTCTGGTGCTCGGTTGCATATTCCTTGATCAGGTCATGGACTGCTGTATCAAAATCCTCTGCTGCTTCCAGACGGTCGCAGGCCTCACGAAATACCTCTGCTGCGATCGTGTTAAGCACAACATTACACTCGGAAATGGAATCACGAGAACCGACCATACGGAACTCGAATTTGTTTCCTGTGAATGCAAACGGTGAAGTTCTGTTACGGTCTGTAGCATCCTTCATGAAATCCGGAAGCGTCTTAACGCCAGTGTCAAGGATCTCTCCTGTCTTACTGTGTGTTGCAGTACCTGTGCTGATCAGCTGCTCCAGCACATCCTGAAGCTGCTCTCCAAGGAATACGGAAATAACAGCTGGCGGTGCCTCGTTTCCGCCAAGACGTTCATCATTTCCAACGTCTGCTGCAGATTCTCTTAAAAGATCTGCATGTTCATCAACTGCTTTCAGGATACAGGTCAGTACAAGAAGGAACTGGATATTCTCATGAGGAGTTTTGCCCGGCTCAAGAAGATTGATTCCGTCATCCGTTGTCAGGGACCAGTTGTTATGCTTACCGGAACCGTTGACTCCTGCGAACGGTTTCTCATGAAGCAGACAGCGCATGCCATGGCGGCTTGCAACTTTCTTTAAAATACGCATCATGATCTGGTTGTGGTCTGCTGCGATATTTACCGGCGCGTAGATCGGAGCCAGCTCGTGCTGTGCAGGTGCAACCTCATTGTGCTGTGTCTTGGCTGTAACGCCCAGTTTCCAGCACTCCTCGTTTACTTCTTTCATATATGCGGAAATTCTCTGACGGATGGTTCCGAAATAGTGGTCGTCCATCTCCTGGCCCTTCGGAGGCATGGCACCGAACAGAGTTCTTCCTGTATAGATCAGGTCTTTTCTCTGGAGCCATTTCTGTTTATCAACCAGGAAATATTCCTGCTCAGCTCCAACGGAAGGAGTTACTTTTTTGGAGGTTGTGTTTCCAAACAGGCGAAGAAGACGAAGTGCCTGTGTGTTGATTGCCTCCATAGAACGAAGAAGAGGTGTTTTCTGGTCAAGAGCCTCTCCTGTGTAGGAGCAGAAAGCGGTCGGAATACAAAGAATTCCGCCTGCTGCATCGTGGCGTACAAAGGCCGGTGATGTACAATCCCAGGTTGTGTAGCCTCTTGCCTCGAATGTTGCACGAAGTCCGCCTGACGGGAAAGAAGACGCATCCGGCTCACCCTTGATCAGTTCTTTGCCTGAAAAGCTTAAGAGAACCTTGCCATCCTCGCGCGGTGCTGTAACAAAAGCGTCATGCTTCTCAGCTGTGACACCTGTCAGCGGCTGGAACCAGTGACAGTAATGTGTAGCCCCTTTCTCAATGGCCCATTCCTTCATCTCATGAGCGACCACATCTGCGATCTCCATGGAAAGCTCCTTGCCCTCTTCTATTGTCTTCTTCAGTTCACGGTATACCTTCTTCGGCAGACGATCCTGCATCACAGAATCGTTGAATACATCGCAGCCAAAGATTTCCTTTACGTTGATATAATCTTCCATTTCTTCCTCCTTTTCGTTCCTGTATATCCAGTCTTTCTTATGAGGAAAGACGTTTTTCACATATTATTCCTGTGGATTCTGAGCGATCTCCTTGATCTCCTGAATCTTCTGATGGAGGCTCTTCTTCCTGTTCTTCTTGGTACTGGTAAGATAAAGATTCATGGCCTCATGAAGGTTGCGGATCTCCACACGGGTATGGTCGCCTCCGAATTCCCCATCCAGAGTCCATGGTACTTCTTCTTCTGATTCGATCACTACATGTGCAGATTTGAAAGAATAGACCAGATCTGTATTGTCCTCTGCTGTGAGAAGGGCAGTCATGATCTCCTGAAGCTCCAGCGGATTCTTCGGGTTGGTGATCAGTGTCACCTCAAAAAGACCATCATTCATATCCACATTCTTTCCGGTAAGATTCTTAAATCCTCCTACAGATCTGGAGTTGCTGACCATTCCGTAGATAAAATCATCCTCCACAGTCAGTTCATCAGAGGTTACCTTAAGATGATAGGATTTCACCTCCAAAAGCTGTTTCATACCTTCCAGAACATAAGCTACATGTCCCAGAATATTCTTCAAATCCTGATCTGTCTCATAGGAAACATTTGTAAAAAGCCCGAAAGCAGCCACATAGGCAAATGTCTGATCATTGAACTTACCGATATCACAGTGATAGATCTGTTCTTCCATGATCATGGATGCCGCAGCTGTCATACTTTTCGGCATAAAAAGACTGTTGGCAAAATCGTTGGTGCTTCCCGCCGGAATATAACCGATCGGAACAGAGCTGTCTACTTCCACGATTCCGGTAACAACCTCATCCAGAGTACCGTCACCACCGCTGCACACGATCAGATCAACCTGGTCCGCATATTCCTTGACCTGCTCATATGCGTCCTTCGGTCCCTGTGTCGCACGGATAACCACTTCATAGCCACCCTTGTTAAAGATATCCACAATATCCAGCAGATGCGTCTTGATTTTTCCTTTTCCTGCTTTTGGATTGAAAACAAAAAGCATTCTTTTTTTCATTATCAAATCCTCATTTCCTGAAATGATTCGTCATGTCTACTCTTGTACTATGATAAGAAAAACGCTGTAAAATGTCAATCTTAACTTTTCATGTCTGTTCCCCTGGCGGCCCAGGAAAACATGATAACAAAAAAAGTCCGAAAACCCAACGTTCATTGAATCTTCAGACCTTTTATCAAGTAGCGAGAGGGGGATTCGAACCCTCGACACCACGGGTATGAACCGTGTGCTC
>OLNJ01000986.1_pt1 | contig 18040 bp, 19 predicted proteins | sample 1672191 | NCBI WGS metagenome assembly OLNJ01 (sample SAMEA3136657, study PRJEB25190) | human gut metagenome | biome: human gut; feature: human-associated habitat; material: faeces | place: Austria | collected 2013 | reverse complement strand
TTCGAACTTCCTTTTCTTTATCGGCAAATATCAATTTTTTTTTGATACAGCCCCTAAATTTTACTTTATATTAGCTTTTCACCTATTAAAGGCATTAAGCATATTTCTCTTCTTTATCAGAAGTTTTTTCTACAACTGATTCATCTGTATCAACATCAAGTTCTGCTTTACCAGTATATAATTGATAGTATCTACCCTTTTCTTCTAATAAAGAGTCGTGGGTTCCTCTTTCAATTATTTCACCTTGTTCAAGAACCATTATTGCCTTAGAGTTCTTAATAGTTGAAAGTCTGTGTGCTATAACAAATACAGTTCTTCCTTCCATTAACTTATCCATACCTTCTGCAATAAGCTTTTCTGTTCTTGTATCTATTGAACTTGTAGCTTCGTCCATTATAAGAACTGGTGGGTTTGCAACCGCTGCTCTAGCTATTGCAAGTAATTGTCTTTGACCTTGAGATAAACCTTCTCCGTCACCAGTTATAACTGTGTCATATCCGTGTGGTAAATGCTTGATGAAAGTATGAGCATTTGCAAGCTTAGCTGCAGCCTTAACTTCTTCATCTGTAGCCTTTAAGTTACCGTATCTTATATTGTCTGCAATAGTTCCTGTGAATAGATGTGTATCTTGAAGAACTATTCCAAGAGATCTTCTTAAATCATCCTTCTTGATGTCCTTAACGTCTATTCCATCATAAGTAATAGTTCCTGAATTAATTTCATAGAATCTATTTATTAAGTTAGTTATTGTTGTCTTACCAGCACCAGTTGATCCTACGAAGGCAATCTTTTGACCTGGTTTTGCAAATAGGCTGATGTTCTTTAATACTGTCTTTTCTTCATTGTATCCAAAGACTACATCCTTAAATCTAACATCTCCAGTAAGTTCTCTAAGCTCAAATCCGTCAACTATAGTAGTTCTATAAATTCCTGCTAAGTTTCCATCAATATCAGCTGCAACTTCATTAACTGGAATCTTCCATGCCCAGTGACCTGTATATTCTTCAGTTTCTTCTAAGTTTCCATTAGCATCAATTCTTACTCTAGCTAAAGTAACTTGCCCATTATCAACTTCAACTTCTTCATCTAAAGCTGCAAATATTCTTTCAGCACCAGCAAGAGCTGCTAAAATCATATTTACTTGTTGTGAAACTTGAGCTATTGGGTTAGATACCTGCTTTGTATATTGAAGATAAGATACAAGTGAACCTATATCAAACATTCCTGCAATAGTAAGTAATCCACCTGCACAGCAAGTAACCGCATAATTTATATGAGAAAGGTTACCAAGCATAGGCATCATAAATCCAGCAAAAGTTTGAGCTCCTGTTGAAGCTTTTCTTAACTCTTCATTATGCTTCTTAAAGTCTTCAATAGCTTTGTCTTCATGACAGAATACCTTAATAACCTTTTGTCCTTCTATCATTTCTTCAACATAACCATTTAATTTACCTATATTCTTTTGTTGTAATCCAAAGTAATATCCACTCTTTGACCCAACCTTCTTAACTAAGAACATCATTAAAGCTAAGAATGAAACTGTTATTATGCACATTACAGGACTTAAAACTATCATCATTATAATAGTTCCTATAAAAGTAAGTCCTGAAGCTAAAATATTAGTAAAACTGTTATTTAAAGCTTCATTTACACTATCAATATCGTTAGTATAAAGACTCATTAAGTCTCCATGAGTATTTCTATCGAAATATTTAAGTGGAAGATCTTGCATCTTATTAAATAAGTCTCTTCTTATTTCACTTACAGTCTTTTGTGATATATGAACCATAATTCTTGCATATCCATAAGCTGCACATGCACCAAGTAAGAAAATACTTCCTAGTAATACAAGCATCTTAGCAAGTCCTGTAAAATCACCTGGTAATATATAATTATTAACTAATGGCTTTAAGAAATATGAACCTGATACCATAGCAACAGAGTTTAGAACTACAAGAACCATTACTAAAAATAATAATCCCTTATGCTTACCTACATATTTTAATAAAGTTTTTATGGTCTTTTTCATATTCTTTGGCTTTGGACCACCTGGTCCTCTTTTACCACCTGGTCCCATCATTCCTGGACCGCCTTTAGGCATTTTTTCCTTACTCACGTAAACCCACCCCTTCCTGTTGAGATTTGTATACATCTTTATAAATTTCACTACTTTCCATTAACTCATCATGAGTTCCGATAGCACTTATCTTACCATCATCTAAAACTATAATCTTATCTGCTTCACATACAGATACAACTCTTTGAGCAATTATAATCTTTGTAGTATCCTTTAAATCTTCAGCAAATGCTTTTCTAATCTTAGCATCTGTTGCTGTATCTACTGCACTTGTACTATCATCTAATATAATAACCTTAGGATTTTTAAGAAGTGCTCTAGCAATACAAAGTCTTTGCTTTTGTCCACCAGATACGTTAACTCCACCTTGTTCGATATGCATATCATATCTTCCTGGTAATCTATCTATAAACTCACTTACACAAGATGCTGTAGCTGCTGCTTCAATTTCAGCTTCTGTAGCTTCTGCATTACCCCATCTTAAGTTTTCATTTATACTTCCAGAGAATAAAGTGTTCTTTTGAAGAACCATAGCAACTTCATTTCTTAAAGTTTCTATGTCATAATCCTTAACATTAACTCCACCTAAATAAACTTCACCTTCTGTAACATCATAAAGTCTTGGTATAAGTTGAACTAAGCTTGTCTTACCTGAACCTGTAGAACCAATGATACCAACAGTTTCACCTGACTTAATAGTGATGTTTATATTATCTAAGTTGTTTTCTTCACTATCATCTTCATACTTGAAGTTTACATTTCTAAATTCGATATCTCCATTTTTAACTTCCATTACTGGATTTTCTGGATTCTTAATATCTGATTCTTCTTCTAAAACTTCTATTATACGCTCTGCTGATGCAACTGATCTAGAAATCATCATAAGAACCATTGCAATCATCATAAGAGACATTAATATTTGGAATGAATATGTCATAAAGCTTGTAAGCTTACCTACTGTTAATGTACCTGCATTAACCATATGACCACCAAACCAAAGTATACCTATAATACTAGCAAATACAACACCTTGCATTATTGGCATATTTAAAACTACAAGTCCAAATGCTCCTTCAGCTGACTTAACTAAATCATCATTAGCAGTCTTAAACTTTTCTTTTTCCTTCTTAGCTCTAACAAATGATTTAACAACTCTGATACCAATTAAGTTTTCTTGAACTATAGTGTTCATATTATCAATCTTCTTTTGCATAGCCTCGAATCTTGGTCTAACTGCTTTTATAATAAGTCCGATTGAAATAACTAAAATCGGCATAGATACTAAGAATATCATTGCAAGCTGTGGACTTATTGTAACTGATAATATACAAGCACATATAAGCATCATAGGTGCTCTTACAAGTAACTTAATTCCCATTGTAACTGAGTTTTGTATAGTAGTTACATCAGTTGTTAAACGAGTAATAAGTGATGCTGTACTAAACTTTTCAATATTCTTAAATGAATATCCTTGAATCTTTACATACTCAGCTTCTCTTAACTCAGCTCCGAAGCCTTGTCCAGCTTCTGCTGCAAACTTAGATAATCCAAGCCCGAATGATAGTGATATTAATGCCATCCCTACCATAAGTAATCCCATCTTAATCGTGTACCAGCTATTACCAGTAGTTATACCGATATCAACTATATTTGCCATTACTAATGGGATTAATAATTCAAATATAGCTTCTAATGCTGCACACATTACCCCTAAAATTAAAGGAGTTTTGTACTTCTTCATATACGGAAGTAATTTCTTAACCATCTAATTCACCTCTTTTTAACTAATTTTGAACTTCACTTTTAAATATATTTGCTGATTATAATAATGCTACTTTTAAACTTTTTCTATTTCTCACTAAATTTCTCTAACAGTGAAGCCCTTTTATAGTAAGTTCTATATATTCATATAAAACCTTTATAACAATAAATTAACACTAAAATTTCTTATATAGCAAGCTATATATAAGCTTATAAAAGAACTATTCATCCATATTATCAATAACTTTATTTAATAAGGTTCTTAAAGTATTCAATTCCTCTTCAGTCATATCCTTAGTTAATTTCTTTTCAATATAATTAACTCCAAAATCCATACATTCATGAATTACATCCAGACCTTTATCAGTTAATGTAAGACACTTATATCTAGCATCCTCAGAACTTGGAATCCTCTTTATCATTTCCTTCTCTTCCAATCTCTTAAGTATACCTGTAACTGTGGGATTACTTAAATCTAGTTCTCTCTCAATATCTTTTTGAAAAACATCCTTTGAATGTTCCTGCATCCTAAATATACTCCACATCACTTTTTCTTGAGTTGCAGTTAAATTAAATCTAATCAAATTTTTATTAATAGCCTTTTTGATCCTATTATCAACTAATTTAATAAGAAGACCTATGTCATTTCTTCTCTTGCACTTCTTCATAGTACCCTCCCTAAATACATAGCATACTATGTATATTATAATCTCTATATTATTAAAGTCAATTAGTAATGTTACAACTAAAATGTTAACTATTTTTGAACACTTCCAAACTAAGCTAATGATAACATTTACTAGTGGATAATTTTTTTATTTTTTATCGAAAAATGTAACAAGAAAATCAACGATATAAAAAATCGAATTAATAAAAATTTTTAAACTTTAGGAGGAATTTAAAATGAGAAACAATAAGATAGAAAAAATTTACGAAGTAATTAAGGAAAATGGAAGAACATTAAATCTAGATGAAATCAAATCTATGACAGAAGTTGGAAACGGATATAACTACTCAAACAATAATACTACTTGTGCAGTAGCTGTTCCTTCACACAAAAGTCAAAAAATATATGATGTAGTAACAAATATATCAGGTAAAATTAACCTTCACACAATAAAAGCTATGACTGGTGCAGGTAATGGATATAGACAATAGGATAATTAGCACAATTTATTTGAATGCTAGAAATGGAACGTCAATATTGACGTTCCATTTTTTCTTTGTTCTTATTATTTTTATGAGCTTAACGTACTCGGTATACACTTTCTTATAATTTTTGCTAATTTAGCTTCATCTTCTTTACGGTCTGTATCTACCCAATGCTTTAATGTCATTGTAAATCCTGCTTGAAAGTAAATTAAATAATACATAATTTCTTCATCAGATGTTATTCCATTTTGAATACAAATATTTTTTATAACTTCCCATAATCGCTCAAAGCCTTGTTTTAGAGGGAAATCTTTTCTTGTTTGTAGATTGATTTTATAAAAATATTTATGCTTTTTGATATGTCTTAGAAATGGAATAAAAGACTCTTCAGAGAAAACTTGCAATTCACTATATGCTGAATATTGATTTAATAACTCTTTACTAAGCTCCTTTTCCATTTTATCAATCATATCATATATATCTATAAAATGAGCATAAAACGTAGAACGATTTACCTCAGCCTTCTCACATATCTTTTTTACTGTAATTTTTTCAAACTCTGTATTTTTCATAATCTCTAACATAGCAGCTTCCATACGAATCTCTGTGTCATGAAATCTTTTATTATTTTTTGTATTCATAAAACCTCCAATTTTCATTATTCCAACACAAATTGGAATATTGATGATTGTTACAGTATTTGGTAGTCATTATACTATAAAGTGAAAAAACAAATAAGTGTTGGAATAAAGGGAGGTGTAGATATGTCAAAGCTTACAAATGTGAATAAAAAAAATTGAAAATACTGTTGTAACGAAGTACAAGAAAATTGAAAATGCCGTTGTTTCTAAATATCAAAAAATTGAAGATAAGTTTATTGATACTTTCTTGGCAGAAGATGGTGAAACTACATCACAGGCAAAAGATAGAATTAAAGAAAATATAAAAAATATATAAAAATCAAATTTAGAGTAGGAGGATAAATTTATGAAAAAAGAAAATTTTGTTTCACTTATTATAGGTACAGTTGGTTTAGTTCTATTTGCATTAAGAATGTGCATGGCAATGATTACTGAATGGAATACTTTTAATCAAGATATTGTAGTAGGTACAATTGGAATTATTATATTGATTATTATGCTTATTGTTCGTAGAAAAATGGAGGGAAAGCCTGCAATCGAATTAAATAAAAAAGCTATTGGAATAGTGCTATTAGGAATTGTGGGGGCATTGCTATTAGGTGTTGGAATGTGCATGACTATGGTTTGGCAGGGGCTCATGGTTCAGGGAATAATCGTTGGGCTTATAGGAATTATTATACTACTTTGTTTAATCCCAATATGTAAAGGAATAAAGTAATGGAAAATAATATGAAAGCAGCAATTTATATGGGCAAAGGCAATATAGAAATTCAAGATTTACCTTTGGAGAAACCTGGTGATTATGATGTATTAATACAAAATATTTACTCTAGCATTTGTGGTACAGATGTTGCAGTCTATAATCACGGACCAAACACAGGACATCGTATTACAGTTGGAGAAGAATTTGGGCATGAAACTATCTCTCGTATTGTAGCTATTGGAGAAAAAGTTTCTGACTTTAAAGTTGGTGAGCGTGTTTATCCATATCCTAGATATGCTAAAGGTAATACAAAACGTGCAGGTACTATCGGTGGTTTTTCAGAATATATCCTGATTCCTAATGCCAAAAGAAATATTTCTTTATATCCAGTAGATGATACTATTTCTGATAAAATAGCTTGTTTAATTGAGCCATTTACTGTTGGTTGTAGAGCAACAAGACGAGGTCAGCTAAAACAAGGTCAAAAAGCTGTAGTTTTTGGTTGTGGAACAATAGGACTATCAGCTGCAATAGCCCTTAAATATTTTGGCATTGATAAGGTTATGGTTTGTGATGTATCTGATTTTAGGTTGAAAATTGCTAAGAATATGGGCTTTTACACATGTAATACCCAAAATGAAAATTTTAATGAAACGGCTAAAAAATATTTTGGTGAAGCAAGCTCTCTTAATGGAACTGTAGCTGATATCGACTGTTTTATTGATGCAGCGGGATCAGAAGATATCCTAAATCTTTTTATGGAATATGGAAAAATTGAAAGTAAATTTGTATCAGTAGCTGTTAATAACGCTTTACAAAGCATTGATTTATTGCATTTAACATTTTCACAAAAAAGTATTATCGGTTCTGGCAGATATATGCCTGAAGATGTAAAAGATGTTATGCAGATAATGAAAAGTGGTCAATGGAATATTGAATCAATGATTACCCATGAATTTTCATTAGATAAAATAGAACAAGCAATCCAAACTGCCGGCGACACTAAAAACTCTTTAAATGTAGTTATTAAGTTTTAATTGTATTAATTTAATAATGCAACAAATTCTAATAAATTTTTAAACACAATATTAGATTACAATTCACTCCATATTTAAATAAAACACTATGTTCAAGAGTAATGTTGAAAATAAAGTATTTAAAAAGGGCCGATAATTGTTGGTCCTTTTAGTTCATTATTTATTAAATCCACTATACAAATTGGAATTCATACACTACTATTCCTTTAAAATTTGTATGGTGCTTTTTTATATTCAATATCTCCAATAACAAATTTCTTTGGATTCACCCTATTACTTAACTGCCTTGTCTCAATAAATTCTTTTGATACAGATACAAAATATTGCTGATTTTCTTTTTCAATTAAATAATACTCATTTCTGTCTTTAAGCTGATACGCTATATTAAAAATTCCAGGTTGAGTAATAAAGTCCAAGACGTTCTCAATAGGAGTTAACTTCTTTTTACGCATAAGTGGATAAATAAAGTCTGCGTCATTAAATTTCTTTAATACCACTGCATCTTGCTTACATCTACAGCGTCCACTTTTTACAAAGTCATCTAAATTGATTGACTCTTTTATTACTAGCTTATCTATATTACTATCATTATCTAGCAAATAATCAATACTTATATTAAGTAAGGTTGCTATTGCTTTTAGATTTCCTATATCGGGTATACCCTTATCAGATTCCCACTTACTAACTGCTTGTCTAGATACAGATAATTTTTCTGCTAATTGTTCTTGGGACAATCCTCCCCTTTTTCTTGCTTCTTTTAATTTTTCTCCTAAGGTCATAATTCTTACCTCCATATTCTAATTTCTACATAAACTTATTGTAGTAATTTCACAGTAGCCTATGGATCTCAAAAGTACAAGAAACTGTTGTTTTCCTTAATGCAACGTATCGTAGCAAAAGCTTTATATTATAAAAATTATATAAAATAAATCTTTCACCTTATAATTTCCACTTTCTTAATATATCTACAAATTCCTATTTATATACATGCTATCAAATAGCAGCAAACAACAAACATCATTTACCACTAATAAAAAAATTTTTATATTTTTTATAAATAGTCCCTAAAACAAAATTAACCTTTGTATTTAATAATGTCAAAGCAATTAAGAGTAAAGTTCAAGTTTCAAAAATAAAATTTGAACTTTCACTAAAAAAGGTCCCTAAAACAAAATTAGCTCTTGTATTTAATAATGACAAGGCGATTAAGAGTAAAGTTCAAGTTTCAAATATAAAATTTGGACTTTAGGGGAAACTCACTACTCATATACATTCGTAGGAGTACACTTCCAGTGTAAGTTCAAATAAAAAAATCACAGATTTTGATTTTCACTTAACTTCAAGTAACCAAATATAAAATTTGGACTTTCACCTAAAAAGGTCCCTAAATAAAATTTGAATCTTGTATTTAATAATGTAACAAGGAAATCAACGATATAAAAAATCGAATTAATAGAAATTTTTAAACTTTAGGAGGAATTTATAATGAAAAACAATAAGATAGAAAAAATTTATGAAGTAATTAAGGAAAATGGAAGAGCATTAAATCTACATGAAATCAAGGCTATGACAGGAGTTGGAAACGGATATAACTACTCAAATAATACTACTTGTGCAGTAGCTACTACTTCAAACAAAAGTCAAAAAATTTATGATGTAGTAACAAATATATCAGGTAAAGTTAACCTTCATACAATAAAGGCTATGACTGGTGCAGGAAATGGCTATGCAGCTCAAAATACAATAAAATCATCAGATATTAATAATACTTATATTACAGAGAGCTGTAACCATAAAAGCAAAAAGATTAATGAAATATTAAATACTGCTGGTGTAAGACTTAATCTTCATCAGATAAAAGCAATGACTGGAGCTGGAAATGGATATATTCAATAGGATAGTTAACATAGTATTGAATATCAAAATTAACATCTAAAAAATTATTTTTTAAAGAAATTTATAATTAAAAGGTCCCTAAATAAAATTTAAATCTTGTATTTAATAATGTAACAAGGAAATCAACGATATGAAAATCGAATTAATAAAAATATTTTCAAACTTTAGGAGGAATTTAAAATGAGAAACAATAAGATAGAAAAAGTTTATGAAGTGATTAAGACAAACGGAAGAGCATTAAACCTACATGAAATCAAAGCTATGACTGGTGTTGGAAACGGATATGCAGCTCAAAATACAATAAAATCATCAGATATTAATAATAGTTATATTACAGAGAGCTGTAACCACAAAAGCAAAAAGATTAATGAAATATTAAATACTGCTGGTATGAAACTTAATCTTCATCAAATAAAAGCTATGACTGGAGCTGGAAATGGGTACATACAATAATAGAAAATGAAAGTACTCTAAGTTAGTAATTTAATAAAGTATATAGTGAAAATTTAAAAAAGCTATAAATACTAAAATGGCTATTGCAATACTGCAATAGCCATAGTAACTTTTCCAAACATCATTTGATTTTTAACTATTAAACATTTTATTTTTGTACTTCACATACAATTTTAAAACTTTTAATTAATTTTATATCTTCATTTTGCTTATTTTTATATGATACCTCATTTATATCTATATCAATAATTCTAGCACCTAAAGATTCTAATACTTCTTTATCCCACTGTGGTCGTATTTCTCTACTTAATGGTAAATTGTACGCTATTTTATCAATTGCCTCTGTACTTACTCCCATCATATTTTTATGATCATTTACATGAGTAACACTTTCTCTTTCTTCCATATATCTTTCATCAAACATATAGCAATAATGATTTCCATCAAAAATTATAATTTTCCCACCTGGTTTTAATATTCTAATCCATTCTTTATATGCTTTTTCTGGATTTTCTAAATTCCAAATAAGGTTTCTACTTACTAATAAATCAAAAGTGTTGTCTTCGATATGAGGATTTTGTGCATCACCTTTAATCGTATGTATTTTAACGCCTACTTGCTTTGAGTTTTCCTCTGCCTCTAATAACATATTTTCAGTGCAATCAAATCCATATGATTCACAACCTAGATTTGCTAATAATATTGCTAAAAATCCTGGTCCACATCCCATATCTATGGCTTTACACTTTTCATCTTTATTTATGTACTTTTTTAAAACTTCTTCGTATTCTTCCTTTTCATCACTATTTAAACTTTCTCTATTACTTATTGAATAACCCTCTGCCCTTTTATTCCAATAAGATTTTATATCCTCTAAATAACTCATTTTTTCCTCCGTTTAATTCCCTACTATATTATAATATCAAATCTAAATAACAGAACTAATAAGCTTTTTCGTAAAAACTTCCTTAGGATTAAGAATTATCTCATTTACAGTACCTTCTTCAATAATTTTTCCTTCATCCATAACCAATATGTAATCACAAAATTGTTGTACTAATGCTATATCATGACAAATAAAAAGTATTGCCATATCTCTGTTTTTTTGTATATTTTTTAATAGCTTTATTATGTTATGTTGAACTGTTACATCTAGTGCACTTGTTGCTTCATCACAAATAAGTAATTCTGGATCACTTGCTAACGCCCTTGCTATTGCAGCTCTTTGACATTGTCCTCCACTTACTTCCTTAGGATATCTATCAGCTAATTCATATTCTAATAAGCACTCATCAAAGAGATTTTTTAACTTTTCTTCTTTTTCTACAGAAGTTAAGGTTTTACTCATGGCTTCTTTAATAGATTTTCCTAATTTAATTCTTGGATTAAAAGATTCTGTAGGCATTTGAAATACCATTTGAATCTTTCCTTGTACTTCTTTAAGTCTAACCTTACTATTTTTACTTAATATATTTCCACTTAAACTAATTTCACCTTCATCACAATCAAGTAGCCCTGATATAATTCTGGCTATTGTACTTTTCCCACATCCACTTTCTCCAACAATTCCAACACATTGCCCCTTATTAACTGTAAAACTAACTTCATTAATTACAGTATTACTTTTGCCACCTTTTGAAAATGTCTTTTTTATAGATGAAACTCTTAGTACTTCTTGCACTACATATCACCTCACTTTAAACTGCTTCATTTCTTAATTTAGGCATTGCATTAATTAACTCTTTAGTATATCTTTTTGTTGGATAATTAAATATCTTCTCTGTTGAATCATACTCTATGCATTCTCCATTCTTCATTACTAAAGCATTATCTGACATCAAAGAAATTACTCCCATATTATGACTTACAATAATTATAGTAGTTGCAAACTTATTTCTTAAATTCATAAGCTCATCAATAACCTTACGCTGAACTGTCACATCTAATGCACTAGTAGGTTCATCTGCTAATAATATTTTAGGATTAGATGCCATCGCCATCATAATTCCAGCTCTTTGATTCATACCGCCTGATAATTCAAAAGGATAGCTATTAAGAAATTTTTTAGGATCTTTAATATTAAGTTCTCTTAATATTTCCTCTCCCCTAATTAATGCTTCTTTTTTCGTAATTTTCATATGAGCTCTCATTGAGTCATACAATTGATTTCCTATTGTTCTAATTGGACAAAAAGAAGACTTACAGTCTTGAAATATCATTCCTATAGCTTGTCCTCTAATTGCCATTAACTCTTTTTTATTTAAATTAGTAATATCTTTTCCTTCATATATTATGCTTCCCTCTACAATACGGCCTCCATCGCCTAAAATACCAATTATAGATTTTATAAGAGTACTTTTTCCACTTCCCGACTCTCCTACTATTCCAAGTATTTCTCCTTCATATACAGACATAGAAATATTATTAACTACAAGTTTATTATCATATTTTATAGATATATTTTTAAGTTGTAGTAAAGGCTTTTTCATATATCCTCCTATCTATTCTACTGAAAGTTCAGCTGTAATCTCATAATAATCTGAAGGATGAGCTTCAAAGCCTGAAATATTTGACTTCATTACAAAGGACATTTTTAAATGAGAAGCAAAAATAAATGAAGCATCATCTAAAATAATTTGTTGCATTCTTGTTGCTAATTTTCCTCTTTCTTCAATATCAAATGTATTACTCATTTCAGCATATAAATTTTCTAATTCTTCATTATAATATTTTCCTCTATTTTTAGCGGAATCTTTTAATGCATGTGTTGTAAAGAAATATGCTGGGTCTCCTGTAGGTGCTGTTACAAATGCACTAGCATAAATATCCCAGTCTCCACTTTTTAAAACATCTGAATGATTTGCTGTAGAGTTAACTTTCACATCAATTCCTATTTCTTTTAATGTTGACTGAACAGACTCTGCAAGAAGAGGTAACTCTTGTCTACCTGGATATGTTAACCATCTTATAGTTAAATTTTCTCCATTTTTATCTACATATCCATCACCATTTGTATCTTCCCAGCCTGATTTCTTTAATAATTCCTTTGCTGTATCAAGATTATATTCAGATACTGTTACAGTCTTATCACCAAATGCAAAGTTTTCTGGAAATGGTCCTACTGCTGGAGTTCCATTGCCATTTAACAATACACTTGTAAAACCTTCTTTATCTATGGCAGACGCTATTGCCTTTCTAACATTTATATCTTGTAAGTTTTCATTATCATAATTCATAGCTGCAAAAAATGTACGAGATGTATCTGTAGAGCTTATCTTATAATCATCATTATTTTCGAATAATTGTAAACTTGCATATGGAAGCCCTTGCGTTGCATCTATTTCTCCACTTTGAAGTGCCATAGTAAGAGTGTCTCCATCTGTAATTCTCTTAACTATTACACGGTCAGTCTTCACTTCTCCATTCCAATAATTATCATTTTTAACTAACTCTATTTCTGAATCTGATATTTTTTCAGCTATAAATGGTCCTGTTCCTGCTACGTTTCTATCTTCAGTAACACCATACTCCATATCAATTATTGCTCCATATGGGTCACTTAAATAATTTAATAAATCTACAACCTTCTTATTACAAGTTATTGTTATACTTTGTCCATCTGCTTCTATCTTATTTATATCTAAATCACCAGGAGCTCTATCATGGACATTAATAAGGTCTTCTAAGCACTCTTTAACAGCTTCACCATCCATTTTTCTTCCACTACTGAAATAAACATCATCCCGTAAAGAAATTTTCATAGTATTATCATCAATTTGTTCATAACCAGTTGCTAACCATGGTTCTAACTCCATATTCTCATTAAACTTAAATAAAGTTTCCCCAACGCCATAACGCACTGCTGACCACCCTGAATAATTATCATGTGGATTTAAGCCTGCATTACCCATCTCTGGACCATATGCTGTTGTTCCATAAGTAAATACTTTTTCATTTGAACTTGTTATAGTATTATTTCCTTCTACTTTATCACTAGCATCTTTTTCCGTACTGCTTCCACATCCAGTTAATATTGATGTAAATATACATCCTACCATTAATAAACTTATTAACTTATTTTTTCTCCTGTTCACTTTCCCTACTCCTCATGAATTATTTAGTATCAAAATAATCTCTAATTGTATCTCCTAATAAATTAAAACACATTATAGTTATAAAAATAGCTATTCCAGGTGCTAAAATCATCCATGGTGAAGTTTGAATCATACTTCTTCCATCATTCATCATGCTTCCCCATTCTGCTGCTGGAGCTATAGCTCCTAACCCTAAAAAAGAAAGCCCTGCAAGCTCCATCATCATTGTTCCTATATCTACCGCCGACATTACAATTATTGTCCCTATAGCATTAGGTAATATATGCTTAATTATTATTTTGCCATTACTCAATCCATTAAGCCTTGCTGCATCAACAAATGGCTGGTTTTTTAGAGTCATTGCCTGAGTTCTAGCTATTCTTGCATACTTTGGCCAACTAATTACAGCTAATGCAATTACAGCATTTTGCATTCCTCCGCCTAAAACAGCTGCTACTGCAATAGCAAATACCATACCTGGAAACGCTAAAAACATATCTGCTATTCTCATAAGTATAATGTCTCTAGCTCCTCCATATACACCACAATATAATCCAACTACTGTTCCTACTATCGTAATTATTAATATCAATGCTAGAGTAGAAAAAATACTACTTCTTCCACCTACTAATACTCTTGAAAATACATCTCTTCCATATCTATCTGTACCAAAAACATGTGCTAAAGACGGTGCTTTAAGTGCTTCACTTAAATTTTGAGCATAAGGATCATATGGAGCAATGTGTTCTGACATTAATGCTATTAAACATATAATCGCACATATACTAGCAAAGATAATTAATTTTATATTTGTTTTTTTCTTTTTACTCATAACCATTACTCCCTATTCCTTTCCTAATCTTATACGCGGATCTAAATAATGATGTACTATATCAGATATAAGATTTATAGCTACATATATAAATGCCATCCAAATTACATATGCCTGTATCATAGGGTAATCATACATATTAATTGAATCAACTGCTAATTTTCCTACTCCGTCCCACATAAAAATAGTTTCAACTATAGCTGTTCCACCAAGTAGAGATGCAATTGATAGCGTTAATAGTGTAATAATAGTCATTAATGAACATCTAAGTACACTTTTAAGTAAAACACTTTTTACTCCTATTCCCCTCGCATAAGCAGCTTTAACATAATCTTTATTTAATTCCTCTAATACTACAGCTCTTACTTGTCTAATATATTTACATATCATTGCCACAGAAAGTGTAAGTGTTGGCATAATTAAGCTCTTCAAATTAGTACCACTTGATGAACCTATAATAGGTAGCCACTTTAATTTTACAGAAAATAAAAGAATTAATAGTAATGCTAAAAAGAATCCCGGCAGTGAATTACCTATAAAACTTAAAAATCTTATAATATAATCAATAAACCTATTTTGAAAAACAGCTGCAATAATACCTAAAGGAATTGCTATTAAAATAGTTAATAGTATAGATGAAGCCATTAAAAGAAATGTATTTGGCAACTTTGATATTATTGTGCTAAATACTGACTTTCCAGAAACATAAGATTCACCCATGTCCCCTTTAAATATTCCTAGCATCCAATTTCCATACTGAACTAAAAAAGGTTTGTCCAATCCCAACTCACTTCTCATATCATCTTCTACCTGCTGCGAAACTACTCCCCCAGTATTCTCTAGTAGTTTATCTACTGTATCTACATTTGTAGTATTCATCATTGCAAAGGTAATGAATGTTATTCCAAATAAAATCGGTATAAGCTGAAGAAACCTTTTGCATATGTACTTTATCACAAGCTTTCTCCCTTCTTAGTTTTATTTATCTTTAAAGAAAATAATATAATTTAATAATAACTAAATTAATTACTTAATAGTTTTAACTAAAAACATTGGAGTAGATGCATAATTAGCTTTTTCCTCTTCAGACCATAAGCTTTTCCAAATATCTAAATCTACATTAACCGATGTTACTCCAAGCTTATTTAAGGTTAAAATATCCCATTGTGGACGTATTATTCTACTTAACGGAACCTTTTTAGCTATTTCCTCCATAGACTCGATATCAGTACAAGTATAATGATCTTCTAAATTGCTATTAGCAACTCTATTTCTATCTTCCTCATATTCTTTTCTCTTCTCATCATCAAATAAATGATGATACCAATTAGCATCAAAATTTAATAGAATTCCATTCTTCTTCAATACTCGTATCCATTCTTTATATGCCATATCAGGCTTTTCTAAATTCCATGTTAAATTTCTAGAAATTACAACATCAAAACTTTCATCATCAAACTTTAGGTTTTGCGCATCCATCTTTATAAAAGTTATTTTATCTGCAATATCTCCACAATTCTCTTTTGCTTTTTCAATCATTTTGCTAGTATAATCAACTGCAGTAACTTTATATCCTGCCCTTGCCAAAATTATTGAAAAAAAGCCAGGTCCACACCCAATATCTAAAACTTTTATATTCTCTTTAGGCTTATTAGATAGCTCATTTAAATTTTTCTCAATTTCATCTAGCCATTTATCCTTTTGTACTGTAGCTAACTCGCCTTTATTAACACTAGAATATCCATCAGCTCTATTTGTCCAGTATTTTTCTATATCGTTTAATAAATTTGACATTTTCCACCTCTTAAAACATTATTCTTCAATAAAGTATATCAACAGAAGTTTTGCTTAACAATCCTCCCCCTGGGGTTATTATTTTTTCAAATTCGAAATTTTGAATAATATAATGGCTTTGTTTTAATAGACTGTATAAATTTGATTAACCTCCATAAATTAAGGAATATCTATGCTGCTGATATGTTATGATAACTAAAAAGGTTGTACACGAAAACATCTATTTATTTTCATGTACAACCTTTTTTAGTAATATTCTAAAGTTTTTTTCTCATAAGAACCCAATCATTGCAAGACGTATACCCTCTTCTGTTATAAAATCCTTCTGTTGTTTCCTCTTTAGATGTTAACAGCCAAACTTCTGATACTCCTCTAGATTTTAGACGTTCTTGAAATTCATTTAAAATAAAGGTTCCTACACCTTTCCCCCTAACGGTATTACTAGTACAAAATTCTTTTATATAAAATTCTAAACCTCTGAAAGAATATTCTTCATTTCCAAGTATCATACCTACATGAGAATCTCCTTCATAAGCAATAAGGCCAAAAAAGCCTTCACAATTAATCATTTGTTTTAATCTTTTATTTGATATTTCCTTTGTCCATGGTTCATTCCATGGCTCAGAATTAAATGTTTCTGTATAAATATTAGAAATGATATCTATATCAGACAATGTAATTTCTTTGAATTTCATTAAAATCTCCTTTTTCTTTACTCATAATAAATTAACATTTTATCATTATATTCTTTTGCAATATTTTTTACAATTTAAAAATAAGTTAGGCATATTTTTTGTATACCTAACTTATTTATTGTGTTTTGCTCAGTTAAGATTTTCCTAACTTTAACTATTATTTATTTTTTAATTTTTTAAACTTTTCAAGTGCTTCTATTACTTCTTCTTGTCTTTCTTTAGCAAGCTCATAGTTTTCCCCTAAAGAATATGCACTTGGTGCTTGAGGAAGACCTGCAAGTAATGTACTTTGGTCATAATCTAAATCTATAGGTTCTACCCCAAAATAGTTATTACTAGCTTCCTTTATTCCATAATTATTATCTCCGTAATAAATTATATTTACATAAAGCTCTAATATGTCATCTTTACTATAATTTTTCTCTAAATCGAATGCTACAAACATCTCAGCTATCTTTTTTATAAAATTCTGATCATTATCAAAGTATAGGTTCTTTGCAACCTGCTGAGTTATAGTACTTCCACCTTGAAGCACTTCTTTTTCCCTAAGATTTACTAAAATAGCTCTTAATAATGACTTAAGCTCAATAGCTCCATGATCATAAAATCTCATATCCTCTATTGCTACTATAGCATCTCTAAATGTTTCACTAATATCATCAATCTCAACATAAGTATCAGAGCTTCTTATCTCATTAATCTTGTCACTTAAACTAATAGTATCTATGGCTTCCTTATACTTGGTATGTCCTGAAGCTGCAATCATAGCAACGGATATAATAGCTATCGACAATATTAGTCCAATTAGTCCAATAAAAAACTTCTTCATATAATCCCCCCAATTAATCAATACGATCTGTTAAGTTATATGAACATTGCTCTTCTCAGCCCAAGGAAATACAATA
>OLNJ01000981.1_pt1 | contig 18083 bp, 11 predicted proteins | sample 1672191 | NCBI WGS metagenome assembly OLNJ01 (sample SAMEA3136657, study PRJEB25190) | human gut metagenome | biome: human gut; feature: human-associated habitat; material: faeces | place: Austria | collected 2013 | reverse complement strand
ATCCGCAGGGAAACAGCACCAGTGGATTCGGAATTGAAAAAGAAGACCTTGATCAGTGCATCTATGATGCATTGCTGAATGACGTGCCGGCTGAATCGCTTGTTCTTGATACAAATTGCAAGAAGGTATTCGTTATTCCGGCGACAATTCAGCTTGCAGGTGCCGAAATTGAGCTCGTAAGCGCAATTGCTCGTGAAACCCGCCTTAAAGATTTGCTTGAGCCGATTCAGGATGAGTTCGATTTTATATTCATCGACTGTCCTCCTTCGCTTGGCCTGCTTACCATCAATGCTTTGACCGCAGCAGATAGCGTTTTGATTCCGATCCAGTGCGAGTATTACGCACTCGAGGGCGTTACGAAGCTGCTTGAGTCAATGAAGATGGTCAAATCACGTCTGAATAAGGGCTTAGACACCTATGGTGTGCTTATGACCATGTATGACTCGCGTACTTCTCTGTCGAATCAGGTTGTTGAGGAAGTTCAGTCGTACTTTGGTGATAAGGCTTTTAAGACCTTAATTCCTCGTACCGTAAAAATCTCTGAGGCTCCGTCTTTTGGAGAGCCGGTGATTACCTATGCACCTCAAAATAAGGGTGCAAAAGCGTATATGAACCTTGCAAAAGAGGTGATCAAGCGTGCCTAGTGCAAAGAAACGAGGCGGATTGGGACGTGGACTCAATGCTTTGGTCTCAGAGGCCGAGTATGAGACCGGTAGTTCGGCTGCATCGGCTTCAAATGCCGCATCTGAAACAAAACTGCCTATTGAGGATATCGTTCCCAATCCTAATCAGCCGCGAATTCACTTTAACGAAACTGAACTTCGCGAGTTGAGCGAGTCAATCCAAGAACATGGCGTTTTGCAGCCACTACTGGTTCGCAAGCATGGAAATGGCTATGAGATTATTGCGGGTGAGCGTCGTTACCAGGCATCGAAACTCGCTGGCCTCGAAGAATTGCCTGTCATCATTAAGGAAGTTAATGATGAGGAGATGCTCGCTCTTGCTCTTATCGAGAATCTTCAGCGTTCTGATTTGAACCCCGTCGAAGAAGCAAAGGGTTATCGTCAGCTCATTGATGCCAGCGGTATGACGCAGGAGGCGTTATCAAAGGCTGTCAGTAAGTCTCGTTCCGCAATTACAAATTCACTTCGTTTGCTAGATCTTCCCGAAGTCGTACAGCAGATGATTTTCGAGGGCAAGCTAACTGCAGGCCATGCAAGAGCGATTCTTGCGGTTCCTTATGAAGATGCCAGGATTCGACTTGCTGAGAAAGTTGTCGCAGAAGGTCTTTCCGTTAGAGCGACAGAAAATCTTGCTCCGTTGTTTTCTGCCGGAGAGACGCCAAGGACTCCGAGACCGGCAACACCTCAGTCATTCAAAAAGGCCGCTCGAGTACTTCGTCAAGTTTTCAACACGAATGTACGCGTGAAGAGCTCGCGTGGTAAGAACAAAATCGAAATCGAGTTCAAAGACGAGGAGGAGCTCTCCCGTATCCTTGGTGAAATGATTCAATTTGGGCAGGAGGATCAGGATGAAGAATAAGGTTCTCGCGGTCGTTGCGTTGGCAACCACCGTCGTCGCTGGTGCCTTTGCTGGTTATAAGATTGCGACAGATGATGAACTTCGAGGTCGACTGTTGCGCGGAGCTCAGGATATCGTCGATACATCTAAGAAGAAAATGGATGTGATGACCGAAGACGTCGCTATGCGCACTGCTCAGGTGACTAAGAACCCCAAGATTAACCAAGACTGGGTTAACCATCAGTGGGAAAATGTTGGTTATTAGGTACCTAACAATTACTCGCCTGTTTTGAAGGGGTCCTAGTCTGATTCATAAGACAAGGACCCCTTATTTTGGCTATAAAACTAAGATTGTGTAAATCGATCCAATAGTATAAAAGAAAATGAAACAGCCCTGGTTGCATTATTTGCAACCAGGGCTGTCGGATGTTTCACATGAAACGTTATGGGGCACAGACTCCCCTATGCGTTCTTCTGGACCTTGAAACGTTGCTTCAGCTGACCGCAGGCGGCATCAATATCATTGCCGCGCGAATTACGGATCGTGGTCTCGATGCCACGAGACTCAAGGCGGCGCTGAAGATCCTCAACCTTATGAATCGGAGACGGCTTGAGCGGGCTGCCCTCAATGTCGTTAAGCTGAATCAGGTTAACGTGGCACAGCGTTCCCTCACAGAAGTCGCAGAGCGCCTGCATCTCGGGGTTTGTGTCATTGACGCCCTCGATCATGGCGTACTCATAAGTTGGGCGGCGGCCCGTCTTTTCGGTGTAGAGCTGCAGCGCCTCATGAAGGCGCAGAAGCGTGTACTTCTTGACGCCAGGCATAAGCTTGTTGCGCGTGGACTGGATAGCGGAGTGCAGCGACACAGCGAGCGTAAACTGCTCGGGAATGTCGGTAAACTTGCGAATACCGGGAATAACACCGCTGGTAGAGACAGTAAGGTGACGGGCTCCAATACCGATACCGTCAGGATCGTTAAGGATGCGCAGAGCCTTGAGAACCTCGTCGTAGTTAGCAAAGGGCTCGCCCTGGCCCATGAAAACGACGCTTGTAGCACGCTCGCCAAAATCATTCGAGACGTGCAACACCTGGTCGACGATCTCCTGGGCTGTCAGCGAGCGCTTGAGGCCGTTAAGGCCAGTGGCGCAAAATGCACAACCCATGCCACAGCCAGCCTGAGTAGAAACACAGACGGAGAGTTTATTGCGGCGAGGCATGCCAACGGTCTCGACGGAAATGCCGTCGTGGTACTCGAGCAGATACTTGCGAGAGCCATCTTTGGAAACCTGCTTGGTGAGTTCAGTCGGCGTATCGAAGGCAAAGGCCTCTTTAAGCTGCTCTCGGAAGGCCTTGGGAAGGTTAGTCATATCATCAAAAGAACAAACGTTCTTCTCAAAAACCCATTCGATGAGTTGCTTGGCGCGGAAAGCGGGCTGGCCGAGTTCTGCCACGAGCTCGCGAATATCGTTTTGGCTCAAGTCGCGAATGTCCTGAGATTTAGTCCTGGGATTCATGGAAGCCTTTCGATTTTGGGGAAACGTAGAGGGTATCGCTACAATATGGTATCAGCTGCAGAAATTATAGAGGAGGAGTCTGCCCATGCCGGGTAAAAGCCTAGAGAACATGCACGTAGCGGTCTTGGCGGGCGGTCATTCCGCCGAGCGCGAGATCTCGCTCAATTCGGGAAAGAACGTCGTGGTGGCCTTGAAGGAGGCCGGCTACACTTCGGTGGAGCTGCTCGACACGGCTGCCGATGATTTTATGGTAACCATGGCGACCGGCGGCTTTGACGTGGCGTTTATCGCCATGCACGGTGCCGGCGGCGAGGATGGTGCCATGCAGGGTGCCATGGAGACCCTGGGTATCCCCTACACGGCGTCGGGTGTGCTCGCGAGCGCCTGCGGTGCCGACAAGGAGGTCTCGAAGCTCCTATACGCCAAGGCGGGCATTCCCATTGCCCCCGGCCTTGCGCTCGAAGTGGGCGATGAAGTCGATATCGATCATATCGTCGAGGTTTGTGGCGAGCGCTGCTTTGTGAAGCCGGCCGTCAATGGTTCCAGCTATGGTATTTCCCTGGTCCATGAGCCCTCCGAGCTGCCCGCGGCAATCGCCAAGGCGTTTGAGTACGGCGACAAAGTGCTGGTCGAGAAGTGCATCGAGGGTACCGAGATCACCGTCGGCGTATACGGCGAAGATGACGTGCGCGCTCTGCCGATTGTCGAGATTCGTAAGCCCGAGGACTGCGAGTTCTACGATCTGGACGTGAAGTATGTCGACCCTACGGACATCCATCGCATTCCGGCACAGATTTCGCCCGAGAACTACGCTCGTGCTCAGGAGCTCGCCTGTGCTGCCCATAAGGCACTCGGCTGCCTGGGTATTTCGCGCAGCGACTTTATCGTGAGCGAGGATGGCCCCGTCATCCTCGAGACCAACACGATTCCCGGCATGACCGATACGTCGCTGTATCCGGATGAGATTCGCCACACCGACGGCATGACGTTCCCGCAGGTCTGTGACAGTCTGATCCGTATGGGACTTCGTCGAGCGGGCGTTGCATGCTAATCGAGGACGCGGTTTCGTCAGGAACGCCGCAGTTTGTCATCGATTCCTATGCCACGCTTGCCGAGCGCGCCAAAACGCAATCGTTTGGCCTCATCGAGGAAGATGTTATCGTCCTCGATACCGAGACCACGGGTCTTTCGGTGCAGGACAACGAGCTTATCGAGATATCGGCGGCCCGCCTTTCCGGCCGCGAGGTTGTCGATCGGTTTGATACCTTCGTGCATCCCAAGCAGCTGATTCCCGCCGAGATTACCGAGCTCACGAGCATTACAAACGCCGATGTGGCAGATGCCCCATCGGCCGTCGATGCCGTGGCTGCTCTCGCCGATTTTGTCGGCGGCTGCCCGGTGATTGCGCATAATGCCACCTTCGACCGTTCGTTTATCGAGTCGGTCAAGGGCGGTGTCAACGTCAGCGACATCTGGATCGATTCGCTGGCACTGTCGCGCATCGCGCTTCCGCGCCTGGCCTCGCATAAGCTCTCTTTCATGGCCGACCTGTTTGGCTGCGACTCGGTGTCGCACCGCGCCAACGCCGATGTCGACGCCCTGTGTGGTGTGTGGCGCGTGTTGCTCGTGGCGCTCACCGACTTGCCTCAGGGCTTAATGGCGCGCCTGGCCGACATGCACCCCGACGTACCCTGGTCCTATCGTCCCATCTTCTCGTTCTTGGCGGGGCAGAATCCCGGTTCCATCTTCTCTCTCAGTGCCGCCCGCGCCGATGTACTCAAGGCCGATCGGGCAGATGATCGCGTTGATGCGGACGAGCTACCGGTCCTTAAGATGCCGAGCCGCGAGGAAATCGAGGCGGACTATGCCCCGGGCGGCCTGGTTAATCGCATGTACCCCACGTACGAGCCGCGCGATGAGCAGATTGCGATGGCGCTCGAGGTCCGTGACGCACTCGTTACGGGAACGCATCGCGTGATTGAGGCGGGGACGGGCGTCGGCAAATCGATGGCCTACCTGGTGCCTTTTGCCGAGGCCGCACGCCGCAACAACATCACGGTTGGTATCGCGACTAAATCGAATAATCTTGCCGACCAGCTCATATATCATGAGCTGCCCAAGCTTGCCGAGCAGCTGGACGGAGGCCTATCGTTTTGCGCCCTCAAGGGCTATGACCACTATCCATGCTTGCGCAAGCTTGAGCGCATGAGCCGCGGCCAAGTCGAAATTACGACTAAGCGTGATCCTGCCGATACGCTTACGGCGGTCGCGGTCATCATGGCGTACGTGTGTCAGTCGTCCGATGGCGACCTCGACTCGCTCGGCATTCGCTGGCGCAGCGTCAACCGTCCCGACTTTACGACGGCGTCGCGCGAGTGCGCCCGTCGCCTATGCCCGTTTTTCCCCGATAAATGCCTGGTCCACGGCGCCCGCCGTCGCGCGGCACATGCCGATGTGGTGGTCACCAACCATTCCCTGCTGTTCCGCAATGTTGCGGCCGAGGGCAGAATCTTGCCTCCGATTCGTCACTGGGTAATCGACGAGGCCCACTCCATCGAGCGCGAGGCACGCCGTCAATGGGCGCGCGTGGTGTCGGCGGATGAATCGCGCGTTCTGTTTGAGCGTCTGGGTGGCTCGAGCACCGGTGCGCTGAGCCAGGTTTCCCGCGATTTGGCAACCTCGGAGGGCTCTACGCTCTACCTGGGTCTTACCGCCAAGGCGACGTCGACGGTTGCGCGTGCGAGCATGGCGATTGCCGATGTGTTTGACGGCGTTCGCGAGCTTGGCCGCCGTGCCCGCGGGGGCTATGACAATGCGAACCTATGGATTGGCCCCGAGCTGCGCGAATCTGACGACTGGCATGATTTCTTACAGTCGGCCTACACTGCCATCGACGCATTGGAACAAGCTGACAAGAGCGTCGACGCGCTGGTACAAGCCGTCACCGCCGACAAGCCCGAGGTTGTTGTCGACCTGGGTGATATCTCGCGCCGCCTACACGAGCTGGCCGAGAACCTCAAACTCATCATCGACGGTACCGATGAACACTACGTGTACTCGCTGCAAGTCAATCGCAGATTGCGTGCCGGCGGCGAGTCGATGACTGCGGAGCGCATCGATATTGGCGAGGCCTTGGCAACCGAGTGGCTGCCCGAGGTCCACACGGCTATCTTTGCATCGGCGACCATGACGGTTTCCAAGAGCTTTGAGCACTTTAACCACGCCGTCGGCCTCGATCGCATCGGTGCCTCGACATCATCGTCGCTGCACTTGGATTCGAGCTACGACTTCGATTCGAATATGGCTGTAGTCGTTGCGGGCGATATCCCCGATCCGCGCGACCGTGAAGGCTATCTTTCGGCGCTCGAGCGTGTGCTGGTCGACGCTCATCTTGCCATGGGCGGCTCGGTGCTTACGCTGTTCACCAACAGGCGTGACATGGAGGAGCTGTACGCTCGCGTCGGGCCCAAGATGGCTCGTGCGGGTCTGGAACTCAACTGCCAGCAGCGCAACTCGTCTCCTCGTCGTTTGCGCGATCGCTTTATCAACGAACCGACCTCGTCGCTCTTTGCACTTAAGGCCTTTTGGGAAGGGTTTGATGCCAGCGGCGAGACGCTGCGCTGCGTCATCATCCCCAAGCTGCCGTTCTCGAGCCCCACAGACCCGCTCTCATGCGAGCGCAATCTGCGCGAAGACCGCGCTTGGGCGCGCTATTCGCTGCCCGAGGCCGTGCTCGAGGTCAAGCAGGCAGCCGGTCGCCTCATTCGCTCATCGACCGATTGTGGCGTACTCATCTTGGCCGACCCGCGCCTGGTGACGAAGGGCTACGGCAAGAAATTCTTAACGTCGCTGCCCACGAGCTCCTATCAGCGCATTGAGTCGGCACAAATCGGGCACTATCTACAGCTGTGGCGCGCCCGCCACGAGCGGCGCCACTAAAGCGGACAGACGAGGGATTTTGCCATATCGCACAGACGCTCTGACAGGGCGGGGTCATCCAAGATGCGGATGGGCCCGCCCGCTGCGATTACCTGGCTTAACAGCCAGCGCTCGGAGCCGTAGCGCACGTTCACTGTCGAGCTGTCCGCCCCATTGGGTTCAATCGACGTAATGCCGGGCCAGTCTAGGCGCTCCGCCAAGGCGCGCGGCATGAGAAGCTTCGCGCTCCGTTCCGCCTGGGCGAGGGAGTCGTGGAGGGTCGCGGGCTCCGGTGCGTGGCGCACGACGGAGTCGTCGGTCAAGACCAAGCCCTCGATTTTATCCATACGATAGGTGCGCTGTTCATCGACCGCGACATCCCAGGCAATCAGATACGTTTGATCGCCGTTTGTTGTGATGCGCAAGGGGTCGACCAAACGCTCGCGCGCTTGTGTGTCATCCATCGAGCGATACGAGATGCGGCAGCGAACGCCGTCCCGAATGGCGCAGCTCAGCTGCTGCCAGTGCGATCCGTGGGCGACGGTGTCAAAGACGCGCTGGTTGTAACCGAGCTCTTTGGGAAGAAGAGCTCGCCGTATTCGAGCCGCCGCCTGGGGTTCGATCCCCAATGATTCAAGTTCATGGTTGAGCACAGCGCCCTCGGCGGCACTCAGGCGTAGCGGCAGCACGCGCCCCGCATCACCGGTGAGGACCACGCACTCGCCGCGGCGTTCACAGATAATACGTGCGCCCGATTCTCGGTCCGCAAGCGTCGAGACGATCTCGAGAATCTCGTCGAGTGATGCCCCCGTGATATCAAAGCGGCTGCAAAGCTCGTCTCGTGTCATGCCATTCTCGCCGGCGGCGTAGAGGGCCTCCATGATGTCGATGGCGCGCGAGAGTCTTTGCTCGCTGGTGAGTTTACGCACGGGCATGCTCGTGCACCGTCCTTTCGATGAGGCGATTCCACGCCTGCTTGAGAGCATCGGGGGCGACGGGCTTCATGCCATCCATGGCATGGGCCATGCAAAACGAGGCTGCGGCTTCAAAGTCGCGCACGTCAACGGTCCAGGTCCACTCTGCTTCGGTGCGCGTGAGTTCGCCTCGTCCGCGTGTGAGACCGCTGATCATATCGGCCTGCGCTTCACGCGCGAACGAGAATGTAGCCGCAACGGGTGGGCGGTCGGCAAAATCGAACTCAAAGAATAAGTAATCGTTGAGGTTGAAATCCGCAGGAATGGCGTAGGCTTTCGAAGGCCTCCAGGCGCGAATGATGCGGTCACAGCGGAATGTTCTGATATTGTCGGTGGCATTGTCGAGGCCGCAGAAGTATGCCGTACCCTCGCGCTCGAACATGCCGTAGACGCAAACGGTCCGCTCGCGTTGCTCGCCGCGTCCGTTTTGGTACAAAAAGCGCAGCGCACAGCGCTCGGCAAAGGCGCTCCATACCGCATCGACGGTGGGAGAGCGGCGGATCGGTGCCTCTCCTGTCGTCGACATGCCGGTGAGGTAGGCAATCTTGGAGCGAATGTCGGCAAGCGGCGCGGCAAAGGCGGATGAGCCTGCCGCGAGTGTCTGGTCGATGGCATTGAGTAGGATGTCGGCATCGTCTGCAGTGATGAGACCGCCCGCGGCAAACGTATGCTCGCGGTCGATCGTCCACGCGCTCTCCTCGGTTTCCTGCGCTCCGGCAGCACGAACCTCCCTGATAACGATGCCGCGTTCGAGCAGCTTGTCGCGATCGCGGCGGAACTTGCGTTTGTCTGAGTCGATATTGCCCGAGCCGTATCCCAAATCGGAATCCAGGACGATCTGCTCGGTCGTCAACGGTTCGGGAGAACTGTTGAGTACAAAGAAAAGGTTGAGGATGCGCTGAGCCGTTTTATCGAAACCGGGCTCGGGTGCCCCCTTTTTAATTGTCGCGGTCGCGTCGCTTGCCGTCATAGAATCCTCGCATGAGAAGGTCGTTTGATGCCATGATTTTAGTCCGATATGGAGATTAGGCTATATCCTTGTCCGCTCGCGGCGTTAAGATGGCCCGAATTCGGTCGTTTGCGCTCGCTCGGGGTATACTTTCGACTATATACGGTTCTAATGTGCATGCATTGGGCCTATTTGTCGGATTATGGATGTGGAGCGCACATGGCGAACACCCAGAACTATATTAACCACCTGCTGCAGAACACCGGCATTACGCCGGCGTGCAGTGAAGAAGAGCGCCTGGCTGCCGAGGATATCGCTCAGATTTTCCGCAACCACGGCTTTGACCCCGAGGTGCAGGAATTTAATGCTCCCGCGCCCAGCAGGTTGGCGTTTGCCGTTACCGGTATCCTGGCGTTTGCCGGCGCCCTGCTGATGGGCATCGGCGGCGGTATCGGCTTGGTCGGCACCTTGCTGGCCATTGTCGGTGCCGTGCTCTACGTACTCGAGCGCACAGGGCATCCCGTGGTTTCGCGCCTGGGAAAGACCGGTGTGAGCCAAAATGTCATCGCCTATCACAAGGCCTCGGGCCCGCTTGCGTCTCCTCGCAACCGCCCGGTCGTCGTGGTGGCCCACTATGATTCTCCCCGTGCCGAGCTCCTTGCTCGCGAGCCCTACGCTCCGTATCGTGCGCTCATCGTCAAGCTCCTGCCTGTCGCCACGATCGCGCCCGCGGCTGTCGCCATCCTGCGTATCCTGCCGCTCCCCGGCGTGCTCAAGGTGCTGCTGTGGGTTGTCGCGATTTTGGCCTCCCTTGTGGCACTGGCCAATGCCGCCAATATCATCTCCAACCGTTTTGTGCTTCCCTACACGTCTGGCGCGGTGTGCAACAAGTCCTCTGTTGCCGCCATGCTCGGTGTCATGGACAACGTTGCCCCCTATCAGGGCGAAAACGAGTTCCCCGACGACATTCCGTTCGATACCTATTTTGGCGAGCAGAAGCGTCGCGCCGAGGAAATGGCGCGCGCGGCGGCCGAGTATGCCGCGGCCCAGCAGCAAAACGACTACGGCAACACCATTGAATATGAGGAACCTTCCTGCGACGAGGACGAGTTTGGCCAGCCGGTGGCGCCTGTCGACGCACCCGAGCAGGACGAGGCTTTTGATGGACAGATCGATGGTTTTGAGGGTGCCTCTGCCGACGAGACGCTGATCGGCGTTATCGCCCCCGAGGCTCAAGATCAGACTGTCCAGGCCGAAGTGTCCACTGGGGAAGAGTCCACCGCCGAGCCGGCGGAGGAGCCCGCGGTGGTCGAAGTCGCCGAGCCCAAGCTCTATCGCAATGCCGCCGGCAATATCCGCTTTGGTTCGGATGCCATCCGTGCGCTCGGCATGCTTCCCGAGTCCTGCACGCTCGATTACGAAGAGGGCGAGGAGCCGACGTTTGAGCCGGATCCTGCTCCCGTTGCGCAGGAGCCTACACCCGCGGCCAATACGGCTGCTGCTCCCGCCGAGCCGGTCGCTGCCCCTGTTGCTGTCGCAGAGCCTGACGCAAAGCCCGCGCTCGATTCTGCAGCCGGTCTGGATATTCTGGCGCCTGCCGCTCCGGCACAGGTTGAAGGCGAGACCGCCGACGAAGACTATGACGAGTATCCGCAGCGCGTGTCCTATGAGAGTGACACCGATTTCTCGGCCGAGCTTCCCTCGACAACGCCCCATGCCGATATCGCTTCCGCGTTCTCCTCGATTGGTGCCAGCGCTTCAAGCTTCTTTAAGGGTGCCTTTGCGAAGGGCAAGAAGTTCGTCGACGACTTTGAGGAAAAGCGCGCCGCTGCCCGCGAGGCCGCCGAGCGGGAGGCCATCGCCCAGCAGCAGGCCGCCGAGGCCGAGCGTGAGCGTGCGGCACAGGAGTTCGAGCAGAGCGAGGCCGAGCAGCCGGAGCCTGTCGATGTTGCCGACGCCACGACGTCCTTTGAGGCTCCGCAGCCGACATCCGCTGACGTTGCCGAGGCTACGACGTCCTTTGAGGCGCAGCAGCCGGTCGATGGCACCATGTCATTCGATGCCACGATGACGTTTGAGAAGCAGGGCACCGCAATTGCCGAGCCCCTTCCCATCTCCGATGATGCCCAGGACGTCGCCGATGATTCGGTTGTTGACGAGGCCGATTCCGTTGAGGCCAGCGCACCCGAGCAGGTCGAGGCTCCTGCTATGAAGCAGGAGTCCCCTGCGATTGACGAGGCTCCCAAGACGGATGAGTCCAGGCCTTATTCTACGCAGATCTTTACCATGCCCGCGCCGAGCGACCCCGGTGCCACGGTGGCCAATGTCGCTCCCACGCAGGACGAGACAGTTGACTCCCTCATGGCGCAGATTTCGTCTCAGGTGCCTGCGCGCCAGCATATGAATATCCCCGATCCGGCCTCCGCGCCTGCGCCCTCTTCGTCGCCGCTGGCCTCGGTCCCCGATCCGTCGCTGCCTTCGATACAACAGGCCAACGTCGCGTCCCGCACGTCGCTGTTCGATCTTCCCGATCCTTCGGCACAGACAAATGATCCCTTTGCGACGGCGCAGGGGCCCGAGCCCACATCGGCACCGGTCGCGACCCCCATGCCCATCTCCTCGGGCGCACAGCCGCTCGAGACCATCTCGGCTCCTGCTTCGACGGGCGCCAAGCCGCAGAAGCGTGGCCTGGATGGCTTGTTCGGTCGCAAAAAGAAGAACGAGCAGGACAGTATGAGCGACTGGCTGGGCGTCGAGGACGATTACGATGCCAAGAAGTCTGGCCGTGGCATTGGCTCGTGGGATAACTTCGAGGATGACGACGACGGTTGGAAGGGCGGCGCCACCTCTTCCGATGGTGCTTCTGCCGAGGATATGCTCTCGGCCGTTGCCTCCATGGGTGACGATGAGCTGCTCGGCCACGATATCTGGTTCGTCGCAACGGGCGCGTCCGATTGCGACGGCGCCGGCATGAGGGCGTTTTTGGCCTCGCATCGTGACAAGCTCCGCGGTGTGTTCTTCATCAACCTCGAGTCTATCGGTGCCGGCAGGCTTTCGGTGGTGACGGTCGAGGGCGAGCAGCAGCTGTTTAAGGGCGATCGCCGCATCATGAATCTTGTCAGCAAGGTGTGCAAGTCGTTCCACGTCGATTGTGGTGCGTTCGAGATGCCCTATGCAAAAACCGATGCATCCGCAGCGCTCGAGGCGAGCCGTCGCGCCCTTACGATCGCCGGTGTGGATGGCCCGCGCCTTGCCTGCGCTCGCACCGAGGATGATCTGCCGTACAACGTCAATCCGACCAATATCGCTACGGTGTCCGAGGTCGTGACCGAGGTCATTCGTCGTTCGTAGACAGACCCGCTAAGGAGTCAGCGTGTTTTCGTACATCAAGCGTCATTGGCCCATCTATCTGATTTTGACCCTGATCGCTATCGCATTGGGTTTTGGGGCCGCGTATGTCGTTGGCGTTAAGGGCTCGACGCCCGAGACAACAATGAACGAAGAGGTGGAGCAAGAGCAAAGTTTGGGTGCCGACGGTATTTCCGAGTCCGATCAGGCAGCCATCGATGGCGGTTCGTCATCTGCTGAATAGCCGATTCATCGTTTATGCCCAAGGCGGGCGAGCCGGGAGACTGGCTCGCCCGCTTTTTCATCGTGCTAGCGCCTCTTTGTGGCTGACCTAAGGCGAGCGAACCATATGGCTGCAGCGCCCGAGGTCAGGAGTGCGGTGATGCATGCGGCGACGGGAACAGATCCCGTTGCCGGCAGGTTCTGAGGCAGGGCGCATCGTTGGATGACGCGGTCCTCATCATGCGCCTCGAGTTTATCGCCACCGCCGTTGCGGCAAAGATCGACGCGCGCGCTGTTGGCAAGTGCGGTTTGGGGCGTATAGGACGACGTTGCCTGCATATGCACGACTGCGCCTCGGGCATCCGAGTTAAGGGCCGCCTTGGCATCGTCAAGATCGTCGTGTTCGTCTTTAAGGTCATCCCGGGTCCAAGAATCCGCCTCGCTTCTGGTTGTAAAGTCGGCGGCTACCGCACCGTATTCAAAACGGATGCCCGTGATGACGGCGTCGTCTGTAAGATCAAGCTCTTTCGTATCGAGCGCGACGGACTTGTCCGTCGGGATATCTGCTTTCCATAGGTGCCACCCGTCGTAATCGACGAGACGCACATCGTCGCCCAGCAGCTTTGCAACCTCTTCCGTTTCGAGCCAAGGATTGTGGTGCCTGTCGTCAAGCGTTGCATTGACCTGCCTGCCCGTATCGCTTGTTCCTGCCGGAGACGTTCGATACCACACGTTGCACAGCCCGTTTAGATCACCGACCGCAATGGGGGTTTCAATGGCAACGAGTTTGCTTACGACTGGCCGTGCAATCTCTTGGCGCTTATCGACGCTTCCCCTGATCTCGATGGGGGTATCCTTCATGGCTACGGTTTGAACTTCTCCCGTGGCTTTTACTTCAAACGTTATCTCTTCGGCGAGGTCGTAGGTACGCGGAGACATCGTTTCGCGCAGGGTGTAGGTGCCGGGTGAAAGGTGCTCAATGTGGTGCGGTTTGCCGGATGAAGTCCAAGAATCGATTTCGTTGCCATTGGAGTCGCAGAGGACAAGCTCGGCGCCTGTCACTTCCTGACCTCCGCACGCGTCGACTTTGGAGACATCGATCTTGGTGTAGTCGTTGGAAACGTCAAGGTGCGCTTCGATCACGGGTGTTTGCTGGTCAGCGTACGACAACTTCACGGTATGTGGGGTCGGGTTGAGCAGATAACCTTCGGGCGCCTGCGTCTCGACGACCTCGTAGGTGGCGGTACCGCATCCCAGTGAAAGAAGGTCGACTCGCGCATGTCCCCGTTCGTCGGTTGCGACGCAGGCGACGGTTTCGCCATCCAGGGCAACGATGCTGCCATCGGCTCGCACGATGTCGCCGTCAGCGCGGATGTCAAACGTGGCTCCAGCGAGGGCGCGCCCATCTACAGCATCCGTCTTAATGATTTCGATGCTTCCGGTTGCGGCGTCGTCATAGAACGAGGCGACGGCGACCGGTGTCAGATTTCTGTCGGCGGGAATCGTTATCTCCAGGTCTTCTCCGCGCAGATACGGTTCCTTGGCCGACGCCTCGTGCACGTAGTATGTTCCGGGATTAAGTGATTCGGGCAGCGTGACGGCGCCGGATGTATCGGTTGTGAAGGTATTCATTACATTGTGGGCCGGATACCAACATGTTTGCGAGACGGGCTCGTGATGGCTATCGAGCAGCTGGAACGTAAAGCCGGCAAGTGGTACGGTGCCGCCGGTCTGAGCATCGCGCTTTACGATTTGAAGGTGTGTCGATAGGGCATGGTTGTCAACGATGTACTGAAGCTCGGCGCCGTCTGCGGTCTGCTCTGCTGTGATGGTCCATTCCTCTGCTTGCTTAAATCCTTCAGGGACCGTTTCTGCAACCTCGCGAACGGTGTAGCCCGCGCGGTCGTAGGGAATGGCACCGTGAGCGCCGGCGGGTCGCTTGCCTGCGCCAAACCATGCTTCGGGCTGGTCTTTGGTGGAGGCAAAGCCATAAACGTTTGTGGTCAACGTGCCGACGACTTGTTGGGAGCTATTGCTGACAACTTCAAAGACGACGCCTCCCGCCGGCTGCTCTAGGCCGGACTCATTGTTATCGCCATGATCCTTAAACTTCGAGATTTCAAGGTCAAAGGCGATGGGGATGTTGGGAATACGGCTTTCGAGCTCAACGATGCCCGTATCTCCGAGTTGCTCGGCACCGACGGTGTAGCTCCAGCTGTCGTTTGAAATCAGGTAGCCCTCGGGCGCTTTCGATTCGTAGATGGTAAAGGTGCCCAGAGGAACGTCATTGAGGATCGCCCGTCCGTTTTCGTCGGTCGTAAGGGTGCGAGTCCAGCCGGGAGTTGATTGCGAGACGCAGGTGAATTCAGCGCCCGCAAGCGACGCTCCAACCTGGGCGCCGGCATCCGTAGCGGCATCGATTTTTGCAATACGCAAGGTGATGGTGCCGGGCTGCTCGTTGATAGTGACATGTTCGCCGCTGTTTTGTGTGGTGAAGGTTATTCGGTCGCTTCGAGGGATATAGCCTGCCGGGGCTTTGGTTTCGACCAGGTAATATGCCGTATTGGGCAAAAGTGTTGCTTGTGCACGCCCGTTTTCATCCATCTGGATAGTGCCGACGCGTGCATCGCCTGCACTTTCAAAGATATCGAAGGTTGCGCCACCGAGTCTGTAGGTGTCGTTACCGGCGGTGATGTCAGCCTGGGACGATTGTTTTTGGAACGATACGGAGACGGCGGGCAGAACATAGAGCATGTCCTGGTGTCGACCCTCACCCGAGACCGGGCCGTGATAACGCCTGGCTCGATGTGGAGCTGCCTTAATGGATCCGGACTTAGCGCTGTCGTAGAGCCAACGTGCAGCCGCTACAGCCTCGGCGTTTTCGTAAAACCTACCGCTCCTGGCAACTCCTTTGCTATTTGTATACGAATAGGTGCCGTCGGGGTGCGTGGTTCCCTTGAGCATCCACACGGCAATCTGGGTGGCGGCACGGGCGAGATCGGGCGACAGATTTTGGCCGCCAAAGGATGTACTGGAGGGGTATCCGTGGCAGACGATGGCGGCAAATTCGTCATCGAGCCATGTCCAGCCTTGGTTATATGTGCGCCATGGCCCTCCCGGCTTGCTGGGGCCGGGGCAGTCTTGATTCATGCAATACGAAATCGAGGTGTCCTGCGCCTCGTATTTACCGACACCGAAGGGGCCGCAGCCGTCGCTTATGGTGCGGAAATTAAGGGCGTCACTCCCGTCGACGGCGAGTGCGGCCCCTGGGGCCAGACAGCCGATCAGAAAAAAGAGGAGCAGGAGCAGCGGACCTGTTGCGATTGCGCTGTGGACAGAGTGCGTGGGTGCGTTGGACATGGCTGCTCCTTATCCCTCGTGCGCCGCACGGGGAGGCCGCGGCGCTTGGGATGAGGCTACCGCCATGGTTCATGCGGGTAAGTACCGGAAGCTGACCAAAAGCTTGCCCGATTTCTGACAAATCGAGCTCAAATACAACAATCAAATAAAAGCGCAGGTAGAAGACGGTAAGAATAGAAAGACAAAGGTACTCATCTCCACAATTGGCGCGGTTTTCAAACGATTCTCCACAGCTAAAACAAGCATCGACACTCTTGTATCAAACAAGACAACCGCGTTATACTAGCCAACACACAAGCGGGCATCGCCAAGTGGTAAGGCATCAGCTTCCCAAGCTGACACTCGCGGGTTCGAATCCCGTTGCCCGCTCCAGTAAAAAGCACAAGCACGGCAGCGTTACGTTGCCGTGCTTTTTACTACCAAGTGCCGGGATTCGAACCCGCCAGGGTGCGAGCGTAAAGCAAACGCGAAGCGTTTGTAGCGAGCAGGCGAAGGTGCCGGCAGGCGCCTGAAGCCGGTGCGGATTTGCGAAGCAAATACGCGGACGTCCCGTTGCCCGCTCCATCAGCCAAGGGGGATGCTGGGACACTCGGCTCGATCTGGTCTCCTTCGGCGGTTTCGTGGACCGGGGCATGCCGACCGCAGCCGGTGCGTTTTTGCAAAGCAAATACGCGGACGTCCCCATGGCCGCTCCTGTTTCAAAATGTTAGGTTAATGCCTGCTGCCCATACTCGCGCCCGCGCACGGTACAATGGTTGGGTTACGACCAACGTGCCAATAACCAAAAAGGAGCCGCTATGATCGATCGCTATACCCGCCCGGAGATGGGACATATCTTCTCCCTCGAGAACAAGTATGCCATTTGGCAGGAGATTGAGGTCCTGGCCTGCGAGGCTCAGGCGGAGCTCGGCAAGATCGGTATTTCCAAAGAAGAGGCCCAGTGGATTCGCGACCACGCCAACTTTGAGAAGGCGAAGGTTGACGAGATCGAGGAGGTCACGCGCCACGATGTCATCGCCTTCCTGACCAACATGAAGGAATATATCGACGCCGATGTTCCCGAGGGCGAGCCCAAGCCCAGCCGCTGGGTTCACTATGGTATGACCAGCTCTGACCTGGGTGATACGGCTCTGTGCTATCAGCTTACTCAGGCGTGTGACCTGATTATCGAGGACGTTAAGAAGCTCGGCGTGATCTGCAAGCGTCGCGCCTTCGAGGAGCGCAATACGCTCTGCGCCGGCCGCACCCATGGCATCCATGCCGAGCCGATGACCTTTGGTATGAAGTTTGGCTCTTGGGCATGGGAGCTCAAGCGCGATCTCGATCGTCTTGAGGATGCTCGCAAGAACGTTGCCTTCGGTGCCATCTCCGGTGCCGTCGGCACCTACAGCTCCATCGAGCCGTTCGTCGAGGAGTACGTCTGCGAGCACCTGGGCCTGGCCCACGATCCGCTGTCCACGCAGGTCATCAGCCGCGATCACCACGCCTACCTTGCCGGCGTGCTTGCCACTACAGCGGCCACCTGCGAGCGCATCGCGACCGAGGTCCGCAACCTGCAGAAGACCGATACGCTCGAGGCCGAGGAGCCGTTCCGCAAGGGTCAAAAGGGCAGCTCCGCCATGCCGCACAAGCGCAACCCCATCACCATGGAGAAGGTCTGCGGCCTGTCGCGCGTCGTGAAGTCAAACGCTCAGGTCGCCTTTGACAACGTCGCCCTGTGGCACGAGCGCGACATTTCGCACTCTTCCGCCGAGCGTGTCGCCCAGGCCGATAGCTTCATCGCACTTGACCATATGTTCCAGTGCCTCATCCGCGTTATCGACGGCCTGCAGCTGTATCCGGCTCGCATGATGGCCAACCTCAACAAGACCCGCGGCCTCATCTTCTCCTCTAAGGTCCTGCTGGCCCTCGTCGATACGGGCATCACCCGCGAGGACGCCTACGCTATCGTGCAGGAAAATGCCATGGCCACCTGGCACGAGGTGCAGGATTGTGTCTCTGGCCCCACCTTTAAGGAGCGTCTTGAGGCCGATCCGCGCTGCACCGTCAGCCAGGAGAAGCTCGATGAGATTTTTGATCCGTGGGACTTCCTTACCCGCATCGATACGGTCTTCGACCGCCTGGAGCAGCTGAACTTCGAGTAGGGTTAGCCTAATTCGACCGCTTGCGGATGCATTTCAACCTTTGGCGCCTTGCCCATCTTGGGTGAGGCGCTTTTTTATTCAAGACTTTAGTCTGCTGGCCGCGCAGCGGCCAGCTTTAAACCACCCGCTACG
>OLNJ01000975.1_pt1 | contig 18148 bp, 18 predicted proteins | sample 1672191 | NCBI WGS metagenome assembly OLNJ01 (sample SAMEA3136657, study PRJEB25190) | human gut metagenome | biome: human gut; feature: human-associated habitat; material: faeces | place: Austria | collected 2013 | reverse complement strand
ATTACAGGAGTTAAAATTAAACACATAATTATTAAAATAACTATTCCTCCTAAATATGTACTTGCCTCTATATATAACACTCTAATTATTAATCCTCTCATTATTAAATGTGTTCCTAATAAAAATAAAGTATTTTGTCCTAAAAATTCTAATACTTTAGAATTCATTTTTTTCAATAAAAATATCACAGAATATGATCCTAATAAAGCACATATTGTATATAATATTGGATTACTATAATTTAAATTATATAAATTAACATTCCCATTTATATCTGATAAAATTGCATTTACTATCGCTACTAGCAATATGAAAAATATTGAATAATCTTTATTAAATACTAATAAGTAACTTATATATCCAATTCCTATAAAACCAATAGCACTACAACATCGCAATAAAATAGTTACATATAAATTATTTATATGTACAAAAAATGGTACTACATAAATCACGCTAACTATCAAATATTGTATTTTGGGATTTTTTATATATTTTTTTATACTTATAAATACTATTTCTGAAATAAAAATACAAATTAAAAACCATAGTGGCCCATTAGCTGGATTTAATAATAATCCATCATATGCATGCCATTTCAATACATTATAATCAAATTTATGTAATGTACCAAATATAATTACAAATCCAAATTCAAATACTAAATATGGTATTAATAAGCCTTTTAGTTTTGAAATTATTATTTTAGATAAGTTTCTTTGTTGAGCATTTGTATAATTTATTAATATTCCACTTATTATAAAAAATATGGGCATATGAAAAGAATATATCCATTCTGAAACTGGATTATTAAAATCCCATATATGATCTAACATCATTAATAAAATAGCAACCCCCTTTGCTGCATCCAAATAGGTTATTCTATTATTCTGCATTATATATTTCTCCCTTCATATTCATGTTCAGTTTTATTAATCTTATAAAAACTATACTAATTAGAATAATAAGTTTTCCATATATCAAGTGCTCTTATTATTTTTTCTTCTAATGTTAAATTAGATATTAAATGGTCACTCCATTTTCTTCCTACAGCCTCATAAACTAACTCAATATAATCATTATAAATGTATATATTTACCCTATTTAATTCCTCATAATATTTTATATTCCCAAATTTATAATTGCTTTTTTCTTTGTCAGTTAAAATAGCTATGTTTTTTTTATCCCCCTTTAATTCATAAACAAAAAAATATAATTCACGATAAAATTTATCTTCACTAACTAAACTTTTTAATATTTCCATATTAGATATTTCTTTAAAATCTAAATTATTCATAATATGTTCATTTAATTTATTTGTATAATTTCCCAGTTTTTCTATAGAAATATCATTATATACATTATTATATTCATTTATAGCCTGTAGTACTTCATATATTGCAACATATTTATTTAATTCTATATTATTTATATTATATTTTGACTGTCTAATCTTTTGTTCTATCTCATATTTTTCCTCTTTACAATTTTCATTAATACTTACTGACCAAATAGTTTCATCTTCATAAAAATTTATTCCGTTCCTATCACCCCATATACTTAATTTATCCTTGTTTAATTTTCCTGCTTTTATCATATTTAAAGGAATATCCTTAATACCTATAATTTCTATCATATCTTTAATTTTCATTAAATACTCTCCTTCTCACCATTAAAAATAAAAAACTTACTCACCACATAATTAAAAATAACAACAAAAACACTAGCAATAATCTTTATAACACCATCATCAAATCCAAGCAACGTCACAAAAACAAACAACATCAAAGTCTCCACTCCACCAGACATAACCCTAGCAGCAAAAAACATGAAAACTTCCTTAACTAGTTTCTTTATTTCAAGAGACTTGTCCTCAAAAACCCAAAACTTATTCGTAACATATGCAAACACCACAGATATAAACCAAGCAATAATATTTGCCACGATATAATTAATTTTTAGCCATCTTGTTGCCCCAAAATAAGACACATAGTTAACCAAAGTTGTCAAAACTCCAAACACTAAATAATTAAATATTTCCTTATTATTGCCCTTTAATATATCTCCTACTTTTTCTTTTAAACTCATCTTAACTCCCCTATTTACTCATTTGTATCCTTACTTAAAGCCACTTCTTCATAATAATCATCACAAATGTCGCTCACTGCATTATTTATATTTGATTCATCAACTATAAAATGTGGTCTTTTCTTAACTTCATAATAAATCTTTCCTATATACTCTCCCAACACACCTATAAACACTAATTGAACCCCTCCAATTATCATTATAGATGCAATTGTTGTAAAATATCCTGGAACATCTATTCCATGCATGAAGATTTGTACAAGTAAAAATACTATGTATATTAAACTCATCATTATTAAAGAACAACCTATCACAAAACATACTCTCAAAGGCTTGTCATTAAATGATATAATTCCATCTATTCCATAAGACAACAATGATTTGAAAGACCATTTAGTTTCTCCTGCAACTCTCGATTGATTTTCATATTGAATAGTTTTTTGTTTAAAACCAATCCATGAGAATATTCCCTTAGAAAATCTATTGTACTCCTTCATTGCAAGTATAGAATCGACAGCTTTTCTGCTCAATAATCTAAAATCGCCTACTCCGTCCACAAGCTCTACATCTATTAGTTTATTGACTAATTTATAATATAATTTTGTCGCCCAAGTTCTATATTTATTGTCACCTTTTCGATTTCTCTTTGCTATTACTTGATCATATCCTTCTTCATAATATTTAATCATATCTGGTATAAGTTCTGGTGGGTGCTGAAGATCAGCATCCATTATTACAACACAATCTCCTGTTATGTATTCTAAACCAGCTAACATACCCGCTTCTTTACCAAAGTTTCTGCTGAATGATATGTATTTTACTGACTTGTCGTTTTGACCTATATTTTTTAGTATTTGAAGTGTATTGTCTTTGCTGCCATCGTTTATGAATATTATTTCGTGTTGAATTTTTATGTTGTTTAGTACTTTTTTTATTTCTTGATATGTATATTTTATTGATTCCCCTTCGTTGTAACATGGTACTATTATTGATAAAAGCATATAAACTCCCCCGTTTTCATTATCAGATAAATAATTTTACTCTTTTTTCATTGATACTGTATTTAATCCATAATATCTAGCTATTGTAGTATTTGTCCATACTTTATTATCCTTATTTAAATCTCCCTCTAAATCGAAACATGAATATCTATTATTAGAAGAAATTGATTCTATACAAATATCTAAATGTCCTTTACTTTTTTCATGTTTAATATAAACTATTCTTAAATCGCTTTTATATTTAATATTTTTTAATTCAAAAAATCCGTTCATATAATTAGATCCAAAATTCAAAAAACATATTATCACTAAGAATATATTACAATATCTAGTTAAATTTATTGAATTCCAATCTATAAGTGAATATATATTTCCTATCGCTATTGTTAAAATAATTATACATCCACTCCATACTCTATCTGGGAAAAATGGTGCTGCTATCATACAATATATAGATACTGATGCCCCTAAAAAATATATTACAAATTTATTTAACTTTTTAAAATCAATATTACTTTTAAAGTAACAAAAATATAATATTAAGCAAAATACTAATAATATTAATAATGATGTTATATATGCAAATAAATTAAAAGATATAAAACATAACCTCTTAAATAAAGTTATAATACTTCCAAAACCACCTGCTTCAGAAAGTCTAGTAGATTGTCCTGGAGATAATAAAATCATACCAAAACCAATTAAACTTCCAAGTAATCCACTGAACATCCATATTGAAAATTTTTTGTTGCAAATTCTATTATTTATTAAAATTAAGAATATTATAAAAATTAATGCAACACCAGTATTTTCATTTGTCCATCCTGCAATAAATCCAGCAAATAAACACACTATATTTTTTATTATATCAATTATTAAATTATTGTTCTGCTTTATATAATTATCATTTAAACTAATTCTATATGGTATTAAAAAAATTAGTATTATAAATATTCCATACATATAATTAGAACTTCCTGTTAACCATAAAAAACTTTGCCCAAATGCTGGTGTTAACGCCCATAATATAAAATTAATTAATAAGAACCATGATATTTTAAAATTCTTAAATGTTCCATATGAATGAAAATAAATCAAATAAATCAATAATATAAATACAAATGAATTAATTATATTAAATGTTGGTTTTCCTAAATATAAAAATAACTGTGCTAAAAAGTGTGTAATACTTCTCCCATTCATTGTTTGATAGTGTGCTATTTGAGATATAAATATATCATAAATACAAGTTATTCTTTTTTGTGTTAGAAATGATACACTATAAGAATAGTCATCTGCATATAATGGTGTATATAAATTAAATATATAAAAAAATATAAATATTAATATTGTACTCAAAATTATGCTACTTATTTTCATTTTATTTTTACTTAATTCCATGAAATTCTCCCCTTTTCATTTTATACCCTTCAAAGTCCCCTAACTCAATCACTAATGCAAGTATAATTCTAGTTTTTAATTTAACGATATAAAATATAATCACCTCCTTAAACTGCTTATATAGGGTTAATCATATTTCTTAACCCTGTTATTTCAATAGCTCCAAGAGCTACTTTTTTGTCCCCCCTCAAATATTTGCGTATTTTAGATACCTCTTTGGATAATACTAATAATATAAGGACAAACTAATTAGTTATCAACCGGAGGTTCAAATATGGAAAGACAACAAATTTTTGATTTAATGGATTTATTTACATCTCAACCTATAATAAACTTTTATGAAGAAATATTTGATAATATTGATTTATCATTTATCCCCCAATTTATACCTTCCAAATATGGCCCGAAGGGCTATCCTCAACACGCACTCATTAGAGCGTTGATTGTAATGAAACTTCAATCTATTCAAGAAATTACATCGCTTCGCAAATTCTTGTTTTTAAATTTAAAAATTGCATATCTATGTGGTTTTGATATTACAAGACCACTTCCATCATATAGTGTTTTTCAACGTTTTTTAAAAAATTTTGATAATAATATTTTGAAACAAATTATGCAAAACCAAGTGTCTGAATGTATTAAAGAAGGAATCATAGAACTTGATTCTGTTTGTGTGGATTCAACACCTATTAAAGCTAATACTAAATACAATAATGTAAAATGTTTTTCAAGTAATAAATTTGAAAAATCTAATCAACCTAAATCTGATAAAGATTGTAAATTAGGTGTTCATACTGCTAACAATGAATATAACAACAAAAACTATCAATTTTATTGGGGTTATAAAAGTTTAATTATCTGTGATACAAAATCAGGATTACCTATATATGAAGAAACATTTACTGCTGAAAAAGCTGATATTTCTATATTCATTAGCTTTTTAGAAAGAGCGAATAGATTTTTATCTTTAGAAAATTCAACAATTATAGCAGATAAGGGATTTGATTCTAAATCCAACTATGATTACATTAAATATAAATTAAAAGGTAATGCAATTATAGCTAAAAACAAGCGAAATACTAAGAATGCTAAATCGATACCTTGCGGCAATCTTTTATGCGATGCTGAACTAGCAATGCATAAAGATGGGAAGCAATATTTAAAAGACTCTATAAAACAAAAATTTCGTTGCCCATTTGCAGGATCTAAAATATTTTAATGGTGCAAAAAAAGAGGATGTATCAAGTACAAAACAGTAAGCATTGATTATAGAAGCACTGTCGATGAAACTTCAGAGTATTTTAAGAATCTATATTCTAAGAGAACTGAATGCGAAAGACACAATTCTAGGTTAAAACGTCTGAATTTAGAATATGTTAAAGTTTGTAATATGAATTCAGTTCAAAACCTGTATACAATAGGTCACATTTGCCTCTTATCAGTCGCTATCGCGGCTAAGAAAAATAATTTAGATTATATGCTCAAATCCGTTAAAAAATTAAAAAGAGCATTTTAACAATACCTATACCAATTTTTAGTACTTTTTACATCCATGGCATTAGTATGCCCTTTTTTGCGTTTCTTTATTTTCCCAATCTGATTTTTTTTAAATATCCATTTTTCAAAGTTCAAAATTTTATAGGATGGTATTATGCTCATCCCTATGCTTATACTTATAATTCTTATAGTTTTTTCATTTGAGAGTAACATATCTGTAAAGATACCTTTTTATTTTACAAAGTAGTATGATATTGACTTCCATACTTTTATGTTTTAATTTATAAATATCCAATGCCATCTTTCAATTTATTTGACATATCCATATATTCAGATTTACTCTTATCTTTCCATATCCAAAAAGGCGACTCAAAATTTGGTCTTTCTTGTATCCCTTTTTTATTTTTTTCTATATAATCATCATAACTACATATAAATCTTGCAGGATTCCCAGCATAAACACTGTTACTAGGTACATCTGATGTCACGACACTACATGCACCTATAATAACGTTATCTCCTATAGAAGTATTACATAAAACAACAGAATTATAACCTATAAAAACATTATCCCCTATTGTTACCCTACCAATTTTAGCCTTTTTTAAAGGTATCTGTGTACTTGAATCATGTGCCAATATTTTAACATTTGGAGAAAATAAAATATTACTCCCTATTTTAATTAGCCAAGGATATAAACTGTCTATGCTATCAAAATTTATATGTACATTTTCTCCAATTCTAAGACCTTTATTTAATAGATATTCTTTATTTTTTAATGCACTTCTCTCTTTTAATCTAGCTTTTATTTTACTAATTAAAAACATATTTTCACTCTATAACGTTCCTTTCTATAAATTTATTTTTTTCTATTGATACCTTTTATTATATATTTTTTTGTCCATCTCTTTATGTAATAACATATTCCATTTTCCATCAAATCATATGCTATAAAAATATATACTTTTATTATAAATTTATCTTTATTTTTTTCAGCATAGTTAATCATTCTGCTATTTCTTAATTTGCATTGTAGCTTCCACTTCCATAGCTTTATATTTTTTTGATTTTCCTTTTTTCTCTTCCTTTCCTCTTCTGTGCCCCAAGAAAAATCATAATGATGACTTGCATATTTCCAATAATCACTCATCCTAATAAATAACATATTATCTATTACCTGTGTTTTATCTGTTTTTTTAAATTCTGAAAGATTATTAACTATAACCTCTGTATTTAATACAATACATGGTACTAAACTAAATTCTCTATCATAATAATCTTCCAGTATTTTTTTTATTAATTTATTTTTAGGTTCTGCACCAAATCCAAGTCCTGTAGCTACATATCTAATATCATCTGATGCTAGCCATACAGAGTAATCTAGTAAATCATCCAAACTTTTGTGTAATTCTACATCTGTATCCAAATAGATACCACCATTATTATAAACAATCCATAATCTAGCAACATCCGATACAAATGCCCATTTTTTTAGATTATATGCCTGCTTCGTATATTCACATAAATTAACATCAAAATTTTCTTCATTCCATTCTATTATCTTATAATCAGGACAATACTTTTTCCAACTCTCAATACATTTATTTATTAATTCATTTTTAGGATTATTTCCAAACCAGCAATAATGTATAGTTTTTTCTATCATTTTTTACTCCTTATATAATTTAATTTTAAATTAGCTTACTAATTAACATAAAATTATTTTTCTATACTATTTTTTATATTTATAAATAGGTTATGTAGATATTTAAATTCCTTAGTGTTATAAAAAATCAATAAAAATATACTATTGGGTATAATACAACAAATAAAAAACTCCACTATAATCTTTTTAAAAAATGGTAATTTTATAAAATTAATTAGATATATGCTAAATATTATTGTTATTAATAATACACAAAAATAATACACATATTTTTTAAAATATAACTTAGGACTTTTATTCAACCCATATTTAAAGACTATATATGGATCATACCATGTATTAGTACATAATCTAGACATAGCAGTTGCTAGCAATATTCCAAATAATCCAAATCTTTTCCCTAATAATATAGATATTGATAAATTTAAAATAGCAGTTAAAATCAATAAATATCTTCCCTGTCTAAATAATCCCATTGTATTCTTATATGTCCATACGGCATTTTGCATACCTACCATATAAAAATTAATTCCTATAATAAAAGGAATATTAAATGGTAAAACATAGTCTTTTCCAAAGCATAGTTTAACTATATCTGTTGACATTACTATTATGCCGAGCGTTGCCCATCCAAATAGCCAAAAATTAACCAAATTTATTAAGTTAAACAAATCTACTTTTTTTTCTTGTGACTCCAGTGCATTATAATTACCAACACTAGCTGTAATGCCATTAAATATTTGATTTAATAAGCTATTTAATGTTGTTGAAAGTAATGTATAATTTGAAGATAAACCAACTGTAGCTAATCCACTAAAATATGTAATTATTATATTATCAGTATTATTAACTAATAATCCACTTAGTTTCCATATTGTTAATGCCTTTATATTACTAGTTAAACCTTTTCGTTCTTTTTTATCCAAAGGTAATATATTTTTATTTTTTATATACGGATACTTTTTATTAGCAATATGTGAAATAATTAAATTATATGTAAACACACCTATAGTTTGTATAATTAAATATCCCATATATTCTTTAGTTACAAATAAATAGATCATCTGTACAATACTTTGCACTATGGTAATAATATAATTTAAACCTGTAACAATATAATTTTTTTGGTCAGCCATAATCAAAGAACTCTTATAACTAAAGAAATAAGAACTTGATGTATTAAACAGATATATTAAATAGATAACATATAAATTTTCTTTTATGTTAGGCGGATCTTTTATTACTACTCCTAAAAATGGAATCATACATAGACCAAATATCCCTACCACAATACCTATTATTCTATACGCTTTTGCATAATATCTCATCAATGACGCAATTTTAGATTCATCTTTTATAGCAAGTGGTTTATATAAAGCAAATACAATAGCATTTCCTATACCTAATTCAGCTAAAGATAACATTGTCAATATATTAGTAAATAAGCCACTAATCCCTAAATATTCTGCTGTTAGACATCTAATAAATACTATTCTACATACAAAACCTAAAATTGTGTTTATTACATATCCACCTAATCCTGTAATAATATTTAATATAGAATTTTGTGTTCTTGTTCTTGTTGACATATCATTCCCTTTCCAAATTAATTAATGCCGCCCTTAATGTAAATCCTTGTGCAAAAGGCATTATATCAAATGTTTGAGAATGAACTCCAATCCCTTTTGTATCTCCTTGACACCAATCAACTTTACCTGTAATTCTAGTAACTGATTTTAGTTTTTGTAAACATTTATTAGATATTTGTAAATACTTTTTATCTCCAAAGATTTCATAACACTGTGAATAGAAATATGCTAAAACAGCTGTCACAGAACTATCATAAGTTCTCTCATTTTGAAGAATACTACCAAATCCTCCGTCTTGTCTTTGATAATTAATATAACTATCAGCAACATTTTTTATATTTTGTTTTAATATAAGTTTTTCCTCACTATCTTTCATTTCTAGATATGTATCAATTAATCCAATCACATACCATGCAACACCTCTTCCCCAACCATATACTCCTAGCGGTAATTTATTCTTAGGATTATATGCATGGTTTGGTAAATATGTATCATATAATAAACCATATTTATTATATTGATTTATTTGTTCTAAAGATATTTGCGAATATTTTTTATCACCATATATATTAGAATATAATTGTAAAAATGGACAAACAAATCCTAAAGTATCAATATATCTCTCATCAATACTTTTATCTGCAAGATATGCAACCATACCATCTTTACAAATATTTTTTTCTATTAATGATATCGAAAAATCCATTGCTGGTTTTATTTTTTTATAATCTTTACTATTTTTTAAAACTGCATATGATAATAATCCACAATCCACATTTGTTGGATTTACTCTCCAGTTTCCATCATCTTTAATTAAACTATTTATCAACTTTTTAACTGCTTCTTTAGAAACTCTATCATTACTTTCTTGAAGTCCTAATAATATTCCACCTATTTGCCATGATTGAATAGTTTTACTTCTATACTTTCCATTTATCATATCTATTGCAATTAACTTACTATTATCTGTAATCTTTACAGTAGGTGTTCTTTTTGTCCATTTGACACAAACTTTTTCTACAGCATTTATCCATTCATTATCATTTTCCCATCTTCCTATATGAAATCTACAGTATCTATTTACTAAATAAAAATATAAATCTATCGAAAATATAATTAAACTGCATAGTGAAAATAATAGTAATACTATTAATAAAAACTTTTCCATATTACTTAATCAACTCCCTAACTTTTTTACCTGCATCTAATGATTTTTTGCAATAATCTGGCATAAAATCTTCCAAATACGTTCTTATTTGTTTTTCATTAGTTGATAACCATTCATATGCTTTAATTAAATCATCTTCTTTTTTTAAGGATTGAACTGGTAATACATAATTTTCATATGTTCCAAATATATCTTTAGCTATACCTTTTGCTTTAACAGAATAGCCTACTACTAATGTTGGTACACAAGTTGAATAAGCTGCTATAGTTGCATGTGTTCTTGCTCCTATAAACATTTTACATCTTGATATAAGATATTTTAATTGCATGCAATTTGCATCATCTATTAATATAACTCTATTTGTTTGTTTAAATTTATCATATAATATTTTTAATGGTTTTCTATCATCACTATCTTCTTTAACAACATGTGGTACCAATGCTATTTGATAATTTGTTGTCTCTATAATATGCTTTATTAATGCCTCATAATTTTTCATAGTTTGTCCACTATTTTCTTCATAATCACAAATAAGTGGACTTAAATTTATACCTATAGTTTCATTTTCTTTAAAGTTTTCATGTAAATCTATTTCTTGTTTATCTAATTGAAATGCGGGATCTGGATATAAATAAACATTATCAATTATTCCTTTATCTTTTAATGCCTGATATGTTATTGATTCTCTTGTTATAATCATACTATAACGTTTTAAATCATCAATTACATCTTTATTTATAACATCAGGATTTATTGAACAACCCCATAATACACTCTTTGCACCTTTTTTATTAATAATATAATTAATATCTGATAATTGTTCTATACCTGCATAACAATAATTATCTCCACCCACTGACATATATATATCGTTCTTTTGTATATTTTGTAGAAGTATTGGTCTTTTATATAATGTATTTTTAACTGTAGAATTAAATAATTTTATATTTAATGCAGATATATAATATTTTAATGATGGTTTACATATCTCAAAAATCTTATCTTCTTTAATATCCATAACTTTATCTATACCATAAAAAATATCTTCCTTAGGTGAAGTCGAATATAAATTTAATGGTACATTTAATATTTTATTTGTAGACCTTATAATTGCCTCACATCCATGGTTCTTGCTACCACCATGATAATATAAATTTGCTTGTGTCATTGTCTCTCCCCTTAATATAAATTTCTATTTTAATACTTGTTTAATCTTATTTGGTATTCTATAAAATAATAAATAATAATTATTATATAATATTACATTTATAATTTATTATCATCTTCATCATAATTTTCTCTATCAATTTCCTTATTTAAAATTGATACCATAAATTCCTCTATATTAGAATACCCATAATCAGAAGCTAAATTCTTTAACATGTATTTTTCCTCTTCATCAACTTCTACTATAATTTCAGTTTTATATTGCTTATTAATTTTTTCTTTTATCCTCTTTTCCATATCACTTTTTTCTTTTAAAACCAAATAAAAACCATATATAATTAAAGTGCTATATAATACAATAAATAACTTATGTAACATACTACCATAAAAAAAATCCACTTTTTACTCACTCCTCATAATTTTCTAACCAGGGATCATATATACATATTTTCTTTATATATTCTTCTATAGTAATATTATCTTTTATAGCCTTATCCCTTAATAATTTTTCATTTTCCTTAGAAAGTCTTAATATAATAGTTTCGATTCTTTCATTCATTATAAACACCTCTTTGTAATAATATATTATGTAAATAATATATTATTACAAAAATTTGTTACCTTAATATATTATATAGATATCTAAATTAATCAAAATAGAGGTAAGGAAGAGTAATAATATAAAAATCTAACTACTCTTCCTTATAGCAAATTATAGGAGTACCAGCTTCAATATTCTCATAAATCTTTTTTGCCAAATATTCAGGAGCATTAACGCAACCATGGCTACCGGAAGTTTTATATATTTCTCCACCAAAATCACTTCTCCAACTGGCATCATGTATGCCAATATTACAATTAAAAGGCATCCAGTACTTAACATCTGAACTATAATTGCTTCCTTTTAATGTTGCATTTTTTTGTTTATAATTTAAAATATAAGTTCCCTGTGGTGTTCCATTACCTCTACTTACATTACCAGTTACAACATCCCCCTGAACTATTAACTTGCCATCTTTATAGAACCATAAACTTTGTGTAGTTAAATTTATTTCAACATAAGTGTTTCCAATATCATCATCCCTTGTTCCAAGGGCAGTTTGTGTGTAAATAGGTTCTTTCTTTATTTCTTCTCCATTTTTTATATTTTCAATTAAAGCCTCTTTTTCTTTTGATTTATTAATCTTCCATCCATAATTACCACCTACTACATTTATGGTTTTTCCAGTACTAGATTTAAAACTACGTGTTTTACCATATGTATCATATTTTTTACTCAATTCATTTAAATATTCCTTAACTGCTTCCTCGTTAACAGATATATTCATTGATGAATCTACATCCAACCAAGTATTAATAATACTTCCATCTAAAATCTCTATTTCATTATCAAAGATATAGTATATTTTTGAATTTACATATTTATTTAATTCATTTTGAGCTTGGATTACTTTTTCACTCGTAGACGTAAACTTAGGATTTTCATATGCATTTATTTCATCTAAATTAATACTTCTTTCACCTAATATTATGGAGTTTAATACATAAGCATAAAGCAATTCCTTATTTACCTTATTACCATATACCTCTTTAATAATTTTATATTCTCCATTTTCATATTTGAAACATGCATCTAATGGTTCAATAATATTTTCATTATTAAAACATCCTAACTTTTCTAATTCTTCTAATAATAATTCTCTATCAAAAGAATAAACCTCATTAATTATATATTTATTATTTGAAAAAATATTTATTAACCAAAGTGCTGGATTTTGCCTGTCTTTTATCTCCTGTGCTTCATTACTTCCTTCATATTTAAAATTTATATTACTCCCTTCTATTGATTCCGTGATATTATCTCTTTCTTCTAATTTAATAACATAATTATAAGATTCTTTTAATAATAAATCATTTGCCTCATCAACAGTCTTGCATGAAACATTAATTCCATTTATATAAGTTCCAAAATAATAATGTTTATCAAAATAAATTGACATTAACACATAGATACCTAAAATCATTACTATAATTAATGACACTAAATAAACTTTCCCCTTAACTTTTTCATCTTGCATTTGCTCTCACATTCTCCTATATTATTGCTTGTACATTCTATTATTATGTAATTACTTAGTAATTTAAAACAAATATTACTAAATAAAAAAAATCATGATGAAGAGGTATTCTCGTATCATGATTTCTTTATACTTACATTAGCGGAGCTATCAGTTTTAAAACTCTTCCACAAATTTTAAAAATCACATTAATATCTTTATATTCTTTTATAGTTATTTCTTTACATTTATTTAAAGTTTTTATAAAATCTTCTTCTATACTTTTAATTACTTTATTCTTATAAATAAAAGTAGCACATTCAAAATGAAGATATAAACTTCTAAAGTCTAAGTTTATAGTTCCTACAACAACTTTTTCATCATCACTAGAAAATAATTTTGCGTGAACAAATCCAGGAGTATATTCATATATCCTTACCCCAGCCTGTAATAATTCACTATAATAGGTTTTAGCCAACATAAATGCTGATAGTTTATCTGGTTTACTAGGTAATATAATTTTTATATCAATTCCTCTTTTTGCAGCATATGTTAATGCAGTCATCATCTCATTATCTATAATTAAATAAGGTGTCATTATATGAACATATTTTTTCGCTGTATTTAATATATCTAAATATACACTTTCCCCAGCATTTTCACTATCTAAAGGACTATCCCCATAAGGCATTATATATCCATCAGCTTTATTTTTTTCACTTTCATTATCAACATATATATATTTATAAAAGTCATCATGACTCTTTTCATCAATATCCCACATTTGTAAAAACATTAACGTGAAACTTTTTACTGCATTACCTGAAAGTTTAACTGCAACATCTTTCCAATGCCCAAACCTTTCATATCTATTTATATATTCGTCTCCAATATTAATTCCCCCATTAAAAGCAACCTTCCCATCAATAACAAGAATTTTTCTATGATCTCTGTTATTTTGAGATGTAGATAATGCTGGCTTAACTGGAGAAAACATCTTGCATTTGATTCCTTTATCGATTAGTTTTTTTGGATAATTATACGGCAATAAGGATAATGAGCACATACCATCATACATTACCCTTACCTCTACACCTTCTTTAACCTTTCTCTCTAATATTTCTAATATAGAATTCCACATAAACCCTTTTTCAATTATAAAATATTCCATAAAAATAAATTTTTTAGCCTTTTCTAACTCAATAATCATATCCTTAAATTTATCTTCACCTAATGGAAAATATTTCACTACTGTATTATTATAAATAGGATATTTCCCTATACTAATCATATATCTTGCTAAATTAGCTACTTGCATATCTTCTCTTTTTAACTCATTAATAACATTTTCATCTTGTGATAAAAATTTTTGTGTTTCATCAATAACCTCCGATAATCTATTATTTATTAATTTACCACCTATTTGAAATTCAACAAACATATAAAACAAAGCTCCGAATATAGGAAAAACTAATATCGGTATCATCCACGCCAGTTTAAAATAAGGATTACCTTTTTTGTTCATAATATAAATTACTAATATAGTAGTGATAATATTGAAAATTGTATATATATATATGCATATCCTTTGCTTAGCCAATTAAATGCACTAATTAATATATAAATCTGTATCGCAAGTAAAAATATTATAATAAAAGTTCTCCCATAAATAATATGAAATACCCTTTTCTTATTACTTTTCATACTATCCCCCTAAACTATTTATCAATCTTACCTTAGTAATTTGAATATGAAAAAAGCAGTAAATTTATACTACATTTACTGCTTTCATAAAAAACTAAATTAAATTATCATTACTTAATAAATTATATAATGTTGGTTCAAAACTAAATGTATTCATTAAGTTTTGAACTTCAACTAATGATTTTTCTTTTTTCTCTTTAGATATATTAGCTTTAGATGCTCTTATTAATATATTTTTAGGAGAATGTGCAATATCAATAAATTCTAAAAGCTGTGTTTTATACCCGGCGCACTCTAATAAATTCGCTCTTACGCTATCTGTCATTAATGCGGCAACTCTTTCTTGAACTATTCCATATTTAGTTAATATTGAAAGTTCCTCTGCTTTCATTTGTGCATTAAACTCATGCTGACAGCATGGAACTGAAAATATCATTTTACTATTCCATTTTATTGCATTATACAACGCATAATCAGTTGCAGTATCACAAGCATGTAAAGTAATAACCATATCAACCTTATTATTATATTTAAATCCGTTAATATCTCCTAATTCAAAATGTAAGTTATCATAATTATATCTCTTAGCTATTTCATTGCATTTTTTAATTACATCTTCTTTTAAATCTAATCCAATCATCTTAACATTTATATTTTTAATTTTCACAAAATAATAATACAATACAAAAGTTAAATAAGATTTACCACATCCAAAATCTAAAATTGTTAATTCTTTATAATCATTTTTTTTAATTTCATCATCAATTATTTCAATAAATCTATTAATTTGTTTATATTTATCATACTTAGAATTAACTACTTTACCTTCTTTAGTAAATACCCCTAAATCTATAAGTGGTTCAATAATCATACCTTCTTTTAATATATAATTCTTTTCCTTGTTATGTCCTTTTGTAATAATTTTAGAATTATCATTTTTCTTTTTACCTAAAAATATCTTTCCCTTTTTAGATATCTTTAAATCGAAAGTTTCACTGCTAGACCAAGCTGTCATTTGTTTATATTTACCGTCTATTATTTCATATACTTTTTCATTTATTTCATCAATTTTTATATTTTCATGAAATACTTGTTTATCCGTAAATTTCTCTATTTGATAAAATTTATTCTTATTATTCTCTTTTAAACTTATATTAACTTTGTTATATTTTTCATCCTTTTTCACTTTATTACTTATTACTATTTTTATAACTTCTTTTTCAAATACTTCATCTAATGTTTTCTTTAATTCTTCCATTTACATCTCACCTTATTATGTATAATATATAGTTATTTTAATTCATATAATAGTATTTTACCAGTACTATTTATACTTATATAAAGAAAAATAGCCAGTATATATTTTAAATATACTAGCTATTTTTTATTTTAATAATTTTCTTTTATATTTTGAGCCTTATTACTTTTTCTATGCTTACATCCACAGTTATTTGCCTTTTTTTCTTTTTCTTGTTGACTACTACAACAGCAATCATGCTTTTCACTCATAGTTTTATCCTCCAATATAAAAATATGATTTGTAATATTAATAAATACTACAATATTATTTTCTTCACATTTAAATATATAATCCTATGAAATTTAAGTGCTCATTTCCATTTTTAGTTTAATATTTTTTTATAATTTCATTTTTAATTGCAGTATACACATTATAATATAAAGAACCCTGCTGCTATAATTAAGTATACTGCAACTAATTGAGCTCCTTCTAGCCAATTTGACTCTCCATCTCCAGCAACTTTATTAGCTATTAATACCGTTACAATTAATGCTATTAATTCAAATTGATTAAATATTATAGTCATAGGTGTAAATAATAAACTTAAAAATACAAGAATAGGAGCAACAAATAATATTATTTGCAAACTTGAACCTATTGCTATTTCTATTGCCACATCCATTTTATTTTTTAGTGCCATAGAAATTGCTGTAGTATGCTCAGCTGCATTACCTATAATTGGTATTAAAATTATTCCAACAAAAGTTTCACTTAAACCAAGCTTTGTTGTGATTCCTTCTACTCCATCTACTAAAAATTCACTTTCTATAGCAATAAATATAGTTGATACTACTAAAATTACAATTGCTTTTGTTAAAGACCATTTTGCCTTTTCATCTTCATTTTCGTATTTAACTGCATAAAGTTCTTTATGAGTAAAAAAGGAAAAAATTAAGCTAAAAATATATAATATAAACATTATAATAGAAACTGCTAAACTTAATCCTTCATACTTTGTATTTAATAAATCATTAGAAAAAGTATGTGTAAATACAGCAGGTATACATAGTCCAATAACTGCAAACAAAAGCATGCTAGAAGTAACATCAACTACATTTTTATTAAACTTTTGAGTTTTATGTTTTATTCCTCCACATAACATACTTGCTCCTAATACTAATAGGATATTTCCTATAATTGATCCAGATATTGAAGACTTCACGACTTCAAATAATCCCTGCTTTAGAGCAAAAAAAGAAATTATTAATTCTGTAGCATTACCAAAGGTAGCATTTAAAAATCCTCCTATTTTAGGGCCAGAGTAAAAAGAAATTTCCTCTGTTCCTTCTCCCATTAATCCAGCTAGAGGAATAATAGAAAGAGCTGCTAAGATAAACATCACTGCTGATGAAAAGTGCATAAACTTACCTATAATGCTAATTGGAATAAATATCAGCATAAATTTTAAAAATTTCATATATTTCACATCCACTTCATATCTATATATGTTGTATTTTCTCCATTTACTCCAATAATTATTATAAAAATAAACTATAATAAAAAAATAATC
>OLNJ01000973.1_pt1 | contig 18164 bp, 11 predicted proteins | sample 1672191 | NCBI WGS metagenome assembly OLNJ01 (sample SAMEA3136657, study PRJEB25190) | human gut metagenome | biome: human gut; feature: human-associated habitat; material: faeces | place: Austria | collected 2013 | reverse complement strand
TTCACAGCCTTTTTCTGGATTCTACTATAATGAAAAAAGGCTTTCTTGTCAAGAATGTTTCTCCGGATTTCACAAATTTATCAGGCATCACTGCTGATCAGGACTTTCTTTGGTGCACCCGGCATCTTTTTTTGATTTCTACTTTCTGTACTTTAGACCAGTCTCCATATTCCAGCCTGCCATTAGCTTTTTTCTTATATCCCCGGCAATACAGATAATATTTTCCTTTCTGAATGTGCTTAAGCGTCATGTAGGTATCCGTTTTTACATTTTTAAACTTTTTTTCTGCTGCGAATTTTTGTTTTGCAAGATTTTTCCTGTCAGATACCAATACACATTGATATCCCTGCGCTTGTGCAGAAGCTTCTGCTATACAAACCCTAACTATATTACTGTTGTCATATGTTCTGGCTTTCCCCAGCAGCGGTGCATTAAGTTTTTTATATGCGGCAATTTTTATCGGCATTTTTACTGTTGTATCCAGATGGTCGCCATTTGTTTCAGGATCATCAAATATCAATTCTCCCATAACTACAAATTTCTGTGCTTTTTTACAGTTTTTCTGATAAGCACAGTGTTTAACATCCCATTTCACATCTACAGCAAAAGTTGTTTTTTTCCCGGCTCCATAAACATGTATATATTCGGGCAGACCTAATCCTTCCTGTGTTTTTTTCACACCATTTACATGTTTTATTGTCTGTAATTCAGAAGATACTACTCCGCAAAAGTATTGATCACTTACCTCAAAACGATAGTATATTGATTTACAGAATATTTTTCCTTCTGAATTCTCTCCCATAACCTTAAGTTCAAGGGAATGCCAGCCCGTGGTCAGATTTTCTTTTGGCTGCACATTTATGGTAACTGTTTCTCCTGCTTTTAATGTTCTTGTGGATGGCATACTTATTGTAAACTCAGTACTGTTTTTATCTATATACAGAGTCATATCTTCCTGACTGACATTTTTCACTTCCATAGATAAGGCTTTAGGCAGTGTATCATATTTCCATATCTTTGTTCCAAAATCTGTCTTGTCTGCTGTGACCTGAAGATACTCTGTCTTGTCCGGTTTCTCTCTGTCCATCTTTATATGTATTGGATATCTGCTTCCGTCATTTGCACAAAGATAAACCACTTCATCATAAACTCCGTATTCCTGTTTGGGCATGATCATAAGCCTCTCCTGCTGCCCTGGCTTCAAATCTTTCAGCTTAATCTGTCCCGGGTCAATTTCATTCAGTCCTTCCTCATCCATAAATACGAAATGTCTCAGTTCTGAAGCATCTACTGTAACCGTAGTATCTTTCTGTCCGGTAACTCTGAAATATATTCCTTTCGGCCAGTCTTCCCAGCTCTCCTCATCCTCTGTAAACCAAATCCTGTCATATTCCGGCTTTAAATCATAATCCCTATCCGAAGATGGTCCTATGGTCAGCTTCAGATTTATGTCACAGGATGCGCCTTCTTCTGTATGAACTGTTACTGTTTCTTCATATGTTCCCCTTGGGAGCTGCTTCTGAAGGCTCACTTCCACCCACAAATAGGTGTGCGTTTCAATCTCTTCCCGGTCACTTACTTTACATTTGAAATAAGTCCCTTCTATTGTTTCATATACCGGATGCAAGGTTTGGGTTCCTGTGTTGATCAGAGGTACTTTTCCTGAATAATCGCTGCTTTGACTTTCCGGAATTACTCCCAGGTCCTCATTCGAATCCAGCTTCGCCTGATCATAATTATCCAGAAGCTCCAGTCTGTAAGGAACCTCCTCTCTCTCCCTGCTTCTGATCTGAAAAGAGATTTTTTTATATACAAGCAGCTCTCCGTTATCCGCCTGAACTCCAAATGAATAATACCCCATTCTCTTCGGCATTCCACTGAGCACTCCATCTTCGGAAAAAGTAAAACCATCTGGCAGTTTATTCTCGCCGCACAATTTCCACTTCACAGGCATTTCACTGTCAGACTTCAGTTGTACAGAATAAAACTTATCTACATGACCGTATTCCAGTTTATCCGGCAAAATAGAAAATACTTCTGAGGGATTATCTTTTGTTTCATCGTTTTCTACATCTGCATTAAATACTTCAGATGAATCTGTTAAATTTCCTGTATTTTCATTATCACTTACTGCATCATCCGCTATTTCCACATCCTCTGTATCCATCGTACTGTTGCCATCTGTCAGCTCAGTCTGTCCGTCAGAAAATAGAGTAATATCCGTCTCCGAAGCCCAGGCATAAGATGGCATCGTTGCTGTTATTGCAACGCAAAGCAAACATGCTGTTATGGTTTTATAACTTTTCATTTTCTTCCTCCATTCTGCCATACCTACAGTTAATATCAGTATAGCACAGAATGAAGGTATCTCTTCACTATTGTGGTATAAAAAAGCTCCTACAGGGTTCTAATCTTATTTTTAAACACTGCTCCGTTCATTTTTTTCTTTTATATAATAATATCAACTTCAAAAAAACTTTCATCATAACTAAAATGTACGCTTCCATTATATTTTTCAACAATGTGCTTCACGCTCTCTATCCCCCATCCATGCCCAGCTGTGTCCATTTTATCCGTCAGGAACTTTTTTCCCTTTTTATTTGGTAATTTGCTATTAGAATTCCACAGCTTGAATATCAGCGTATCATTCACATTCTTCATCGTTAATTCAATTTTTCGCTTCTCTTTACATTTTGAAGCAGCTTCAATCGCATTATTAATCAAATTTTCAAACAGAATAATGAAATCCATATCATCCACAATAATATCCATAACCTCAGCATTTAAGCAAAAATCTATATCTAGTTCATCCATTTTTCTTTTTTCCATTGTAATCGCACGATCAACAATGGAAATACCTGTCCAATAATCTTTTCTCACAAATTTTTCCTTACACCTGCACAACAATTGCTGAATTTCTTCTAAGTCACCGCTTTTCAAAGATTCTTCTATAAAATTTATCATATATTTTTCATCATGTACTAAGCAGCGATATTCACGATAATGTTCATTTAGTTGCTGATACTGACTTGCCATCATATTATTTCTTACTTCTAAAAGATTCTTTTCTGTATCAATATTCTTTATATAATAATGAATCGCAACCAACATTAAAACCAGCATTATTGCTGTAATAACCATAAAACCAATGATCAATACCTTTTCTTCTATTATTCCATTGCAAAAATAGAAAAACAAATATAGAATACCACATTCGATAGCAGAAACTATCCAAATTATGTTTAGATTCTTTTTTAGCAGCTTTCCCATCCAAACATCAACATTTAGTATTTTCTGCAATACATACATTAAAATGCTGATTATTACAATCCATAGTGCCCCCTGATATGAATTTGTTAAATTAATTCCACTGTATAAATACTCCCTCATTGTTCGATGAGTAAGTAAACCAGCTGTAAGTATATATAATATTTTCAGGAATCCTATATTAACTAAATATATAACTTCCCACAAATATGCCTGAAAAAATTTGCAATTATAAAAAGCTAATAAAAAAAATGGCATATATGAATTTCCTGTTAAAAGTTCCATCCCAGACAAATATGAATTCCAATACTGAATAGTAAGAAGAGCAGAAATCAAAAGAAACAACATAATTTCCTTTATCTCAAAATATTTCGCACGATGTCGACTTATAAAATCAGTTTTCATTACAATGCAATCTAAACTTACTACTATAATATAAATTACAATAAAAAATTTTATATTAGATTCTATCCCCAAATATCCTTTTAACATTGTATATGTAAATAATACAATAAAGAAAGAAACAATTTTTTCAGCTATTCTATATTTAGAATACTCTTTACGTTTCGGAAACATTTTTCCAAATATCCAGACTCCCACTCCTGTCTCAAGCATAACTGCAATAAAATACAGCAGTACCATCAGCATTTATCCATACCCCCAGTAATTTAATATTGCTATTCGCTTCCGTATTTCCAGAAAAAACACATTACATTTTTAATAACCTAACGTCTTATTTAACGGTAACCTTAACTGTGTTGGAGTATGTGCCTGTTGTGGAGTGGTTACCATTTTCGTCACAGATACTACTGCGCATACGGAAGTAGTAAGTGTTGTTTTTCTTTAATGCTTTCGTAGTATAGCTTCCTTTGGTATCGGAAAGATTAGTTAATCGCTGATAACTTTTATCTTTGGCATTTCGGTAATAGATAACGTATTCACATTTTCCATTCTGATAAGCTGCAGGTATTGGTTTCCAGGTGAGTTTTACTTTATGGCCTGATACAGCCTGTGCTTTCAGGGAAGGAGTTTTGGGAGCGGTAAAAGCTATAATCTGGCTTTTGTCATAAGAGGAATAGTAATTCTTACCATTTACTTTATTATAGGCTCGAACAACTATTTTATAACTCTGACCTGCTTCCAGTCCTTTAATAGTTACGTAAGCAGAAGTATTTTTAACGGATATACGCTTAACATTTTTGCCTGTATTGCTGTCCTGAACATAAACAATGTATCCGTCAGGAGACAACTTAACCGGAGTCCAACTGCAAGTAAGAGAATGATCTGCGCTGCCCGTTACCTTTACACCTGTTACTGCAGCAGGATAGAAAACATTTACCTTCTGTATCTTGGACGGAAGACTGTAAGCCTTTGTTTTTCCATCCTTTGCATAGCCACGTATGCTTAAATAATAAGTACCTTTCTTTACGTTTTTAAAACTAACCTTTGTAGTGTTTTGATCCTTAAGGACGTATTTTTTTTCGCTGGGAACAGTTTGGTAAACCTTCGGGGAGAGTCCGTATACCTCGGAATATGCCAAAGATTTCTTAGGATTTATTCCAAGTACATAATTATATGCGTCCGCATATTCATCTCTGTTTTTCAGCGTTACTGTTACAGTTGAACCATTTACTGTAATTCCTTCAACTTCCGGCGGTTTAGGTGTGTTTACTTTGACAGTTACTTTCTTAGGAGGACTCCACAGGGTATATTTTCCATTTTTTTTCTTTCCGCATACCCTGACATAATATTCCCTGTCTCCTTGTACATATGGAAATGTTACAGTTTTGCTTTTATCTTCGAATCTGCGTGTAATTGTTTCCTCTGTTAATACCAGATCTTTCTTAAGCCACATATCCGGTTCATCCGCTTCATATTCCACAGCATAATACAATCCATATTTATATTCCACAACTTCTGAATTTTCTCCGGCAACAGATGCACAGATTGTATTTCCAGATACAGAGGGTTCGTTTAAAAAAACTATGGACGGCATTTTCACTGATTTTCCATTACTCCGGAACTTAATCCCCATTGAGTTGGCATAAGCTTCTGCATATGAGCCTGACTCTCCGATAATAGTTATGCTGTCTTCAATTCCCCAAAATGCTGTTGCTGATATTTCCTGTACATTTGAAGGAATATAAAGTTCTTTTAGACTATAACAGTTTTTAAATGCACCGTCTCCAATTGACTCAACATTTGTTCCTATTTCTACTGTTTTTAAGTTTGGACAATTACTGAATTCACTACACCCTATTCTAAGATATCCATTTCCTGTATGTACATATTCTAGATATTCACAGTCGTCTGCAATATATTTTCCAGCAATATCAGTAATATAATCCGGTATTATAATCTCACGGATCATGGAACTGCGAAATATACAATTTTCGGAATCCCCTATATATTTAAGTGTATCAGGAAATTCTATTGTCTCAACTTTTTCATCTATTCCATCAAGTCCTATTACAGGTGAACCATATATGCCCTTTTCTATAGAAACGTTCCCTTCCAAAGCCCAGGCAACATAACGACTGCTACTAGCGTCCCAATACGAAACATTATCAATCTCTACCTTTTGAGGACGTTCTTTTCCAATCAATGTAATATTGTTTTTTGCTTGAAGCGCTTTATAAATATAGGTTCCTTCATAACATTCCACTGTAAGACCATCACAGCCGTCAAAGATATTCTTGCCCACCTCGAAGAATGCCGATTCAACAGATACTTTTTTCAACTTTATGCAATTTTCAAATGCCTTATCTGCAATCGAGTATACAAATAATTCGTTTACACCGTCACTAACATTTTCTTTCAGAATAAGATTCTCCGGCACATCATCTGTATAACCTACAATCCTACAAGTGTCCCTTCCGGTATCTTTACAATATATCACGCCTTCGGACACAAACTGATCAGAAGACAGTTCTGTTTCTGCAAAAGCAGCGGTTTCTGAGGACACATCCGGCATCTCAGAAACAATTTCTGTTCCGTCATCAAAAGCATCCCCTGTTAATTCACCTGCCGGAAGCACTTCCATCTGTTCAGCAATTCCGCCGTCTGAAAATTTGTCATTTTCAGATGCATAAACAGGTACTGAAATCACCATTGCAGCAGCAACAGCCGCCACCATAATTTCTTTTAACTTTTTCATTTTTTCAGCTTCTTTTAATTCATCTTCTATATTTTCAAACACCGCTCTGTTCATTTTTTTCCTTTCATATAATAATATCGACTTCAAAAAATGTTTCATCATATTTAAATTCAATACTTCCATTGTATTTATTCACTATAGATTTTACACTTTCCACTCCCCATCCATGAACATTCGAGTCATCTTTATCAGTTATAAATCTATCTTTTTTTACGTACGGAACTTTACAACTTGTATTCCACAATTTCAATATAAGAACACTGTTTACATTTTCTATATTTAAAAAAATCTTTCTTTCTTTTTCACATTTCAAAGCAGACTCTATCGCATTATCAAACAAATTTTCAAGCAAAATAATAAAATCAAGCTGTTCTATAACAATATCTGTTACATCTATCTCTGCATAAAAAACTATATTGGCATCATCCATTTTTCTCTTTGCTATTGCAATAATATTATCAAGCACGGTTACTCCTGTATAATAATATTGTTCTGCAAATTTATCCCTGTTCTTTCTTATTACGTTTTGTATTTCTTCCAAATTCCCAGTTCTGATGCATTCTTCAATGTAATTTAACATATGCTTCTCATCATGTAATAGACATTTATATTTTTTGATATTTTCATTTAATTCTTCATATTGTTTTACTATAATATTGTTTCTAATTTTCAAAATATTTTTTTCAGTATCAATACTTTTCGCAAAAAAATATGCCAACACAAACAGCAGCAATAAAATAATTCCCGAAACAGTAACAAGGCCAATTATTAAATCTTTGTTTTGCACATATCCCCAATTCATAGTTAACAATAGATATAAAACAATACATTCACTTACAAGTCCAAACAATAATACTTTTTTATGATATTTCAGAAATTCACTTAACCATGTTTCTATACGAAAAGACTTTTGTAAACATAATACAACCATACATATCAAAATGAGATAAACACCGCCAGAATAGAAATGCATAGATTTACTAAAAACAAAATCATACATTCTTCTCTCCTTAACCAATCCGGTAATAAACATATATACTATTTTCATAAAACCAAGATTGGTTAAATACAAAACTTCCCATAAGTATGCTTGAAAAAAATCACATTTATAAAATATTATTAAAAAGAATGGAAGGTAAACATTTGCCAATATTACTGTTAAAAAAGACAAATACGACACCCAATACTGCCAAGTTAACATTGCCGATATATATATATATAGAATCACTTTCATTGTTTTCTCATCAATTCTAAAAAAAATCCCATATTTATACACCGCAACATTTAATATAATAATTACAAGATAAATACAAATAAAAAAATACTTTTCATATATATACTCTTTTCCGTAAGCCCGATGCATAGTATATGTAGTCAGAATCAAAAGGGTCCAAAGAATTATTCTAGCTACCCAGGAGTTTGAAACAGATTCCCGTCTTGGGAACATTTTCCCAAACATCCAAATTCCAATTCCCGTTTCCGCGAAAGTAGCTATACCATACAGCAGTATCATCAGCATTTATCTATACCCCCCAGTAATTTAATATTGCCTTTCTTACATATTTAAATCTTTCTCTGCCAACTGCAATAATTTCTCCATTCCGTATATATAAATCACGGTTTTTCATTTTCATCACATGCTTTATATTTGCCAGGTATCCTCTGTCCACAATAATAAAATCTTTCGAATTCAGTTCCTTTTCAATTGTCGACAGGCTTTCCCTGATAGGGGTTTCTCCATTTCTATGTACAAACACAACATTTTTTCCTTCTTTTTTCACATAGAAAATGTCAGAATACGCAATCTTCTCAATTTCACTCCGTTTTTTAATAATATAGTATTTTTCTTCTCTCGCCATAAGTGCCGGAAGCAGAGCATCATAGGTAAGGTATAACCTGTCCTTGAGCTGATCTTTGGGAATATAGCGATAGGTATTTACCTCATAGGCTTCCACAGCATAATTCAGATGATTGGTAATATATATAATAATAGGCTCCGGATACAGCTTCCGGATTTCTCTTGCAACCTCGATTCCATTCTTTCCCGGCATTTCTGCATCCAGAATATACAGGTCAAATTTCTCTTCTTTCAATCCCAGCAGAAACCACTCTGAACTCTGATACAAGGTTATCTCACACTCTACCTTTTTACTGTGAAAATACTGCCTTGTAATCTGCTCTTCCTTCTCCAGAGCTTCTTCTTCATCATCCAGTATTGCAATTTTTATCATTTCTTTATTATTTCCTCCATAAACGTATAAAATCTGAATCTCTTTACATCATGGAAATAACTCTCTCCATGCCAAAATTCTTCTTAGCCAGAAATCAGAAACTGTTTTGTCCGTTTCCCGTAGTATATCACGCACCGTCTGATTTTGTCCATCTATTGCAAATCCCAGATTGGTATATGCTCTAGTGAAAATATTCCCTATTATAATTTGTGTCAGTAATTGATTGTATCTCTTACAGTACTTTTCTAAATAATTGTTTCCTCGAAATGCTCTTTTTTGTCCTCGAATCGTCAAAAAAATTATTTTTTCTCTACCGTTTTCCGTTGGAGGACAGTTCCCTACCGTTAGAACCAATTTTACATTCTCCAAACCTAATTATTATATACTTGTAACACAATGTTAATGATGTTAGGGTCAAAAGGCATTTTGCCCCTAACTTGATATCTACGAATTGCTTCGCTGCAAAGCAGCTCCCGCAATTCTCAAACATTCGAAATCCGCTGATTTACTACGTAAATCGCTACTTTCTCATGTTTGGCGGGTCCCAAGTTCAAAAATCTTATCGTGCAAGCACGAACGACTTTTTGACCTTTTGACCCTGATATCATGTTAATATATTTTCCAATCATTGTTGAATATACTTTATCATTGTGTTATTATAATACTATCAATTTGATGTCCGGTAAAAGGCTTTTCCCAATGACATCATCATTATGAATTAGAGGAGGATATTTTCATGAAGAGAAAGTTATTTCTAATGACTGTGACAGCTGCGGCTCTTGTTTGTTCGGCTTCTGTCGGTACTTATGCTTCTGATGAGTTCGCTGCCCCGTCTGTTGCTTCTGCTGAGGATTTTTCTGCTCCGGCAGATGCTGATACTGTAGAATTTAATGCTCCTGAGATTGCAGATTCTGATTTTGCCCAGGATTCTGCTGCTGCAGATGCTGTGACTCCCGCTGCCCAGGATGTGCCTATTGATGCCACCCATTTCCCAAATGAGCAGTTTCGCACCTATCTCTCCCAGCCAGAGAGAGATCTGAATAAGGATGGAATTCTCCAGGCATCTGAGATCAAGGCGATTAAGACTGTCAAATCCGATCTGAAGGGGATTGATATGGAGGGGTTCCAGTATCTTACCTCTGTGGAGGATCTCACACTCTCCCTTGTTTATGATAAATCCAATCCCTCCAGAGCCCTGGATTTCTCATCCTTACCGGAGCTGAAGAGCCTTACGGTTTCTGTTGACAACGGATATGATTACTCTTCCGGTCTGAGCCTGGATCTGTCTGCCAACAATAAGCTGGACACACTGTCTGTTTCCTGTCTGACAGGTGCTATTAAGCTTCCGTCAGACTGCAACATCACAAAATACTCCATGTTATGTGATTATGACTATGATTATGCTGCCAGACCTGAGCACACAGCTCTGATCAATGCCTTATATGGCATGCCCAAGCTGAATACTCTCAGCATTACATATTTCAAGGATCTGGAGGGCATTGATTTCTCCCGTCTGCCAGAGCTTCAGCAGCTTAATATCCAGGGCTATGCCAGTGATGACGGGGAGACAGACTCCACAACCATCAGTTCCCTGGATCTTTCCAAATGTGCAAAGCTTAAGATCCTGGATATCCGGAATGCATATTTCACAAAGAACCTTGGAAGCTCCCTGAATATAAATGGCTGCACTTCCCTTGACACACTCTATATCAAGGATTCCAAAAATCTGGGAACTGATGCTTCCAATCCGTTTATCAGCCTTGGCAATACTTCCCCAAGCCATGTAGACATGGATCCTTCTTATGTCAATGTGGAGATACAGCACGGCGGATATCTGGACCTGGAAAAAGCCGGCTGGGATCCGGCGCTTATTACAAATGTGGAAAAGGGTGTACTGGTTGGTTCCCGTCTCTACATTGATCCTTCAGAGGGACACTCCGGGGAGGCTGTTGTTTCCTATTATATGAATGATCAGAAAACTGTTATCGGCCAGGTTCATGTAAGTGCTGACAATCTCTACAGTCCTCAGGCTGTAACAGGACTTACGGTTACCAAGCGCACTACCGGCTCACTGACCTGCAAGTGGAACCAGGCCACAGATACCTATGACGGATATGCCCTGTATGTCCAGGACAGCAACAATAACAACAAGACTATCCAGAAGATCATGGTAAAGAAGGATACTACCTCTGTAAAGGTAACCGGTCTGAAAGCCGGCCGCCGTTATCACCTGATCATCCGTTCCTATCGCAAGACAGAGGATGGAAATTATTATTCTCCATATTATAACTCCAGCCTGAGTACTGCTGACAGCTATGCCACACCAAAGACCCCCGTACTGAAGGCTACTGCTTTATCCAAAAGCAGAATCCAGTTAAAATGGACCGGTTATCCTACCAACTACAAAAATGGATATTCCAGATATGTGATCGAGTACAAAACCAGTGCCAAGGGTGCCTATAAACGCCTGAAAGTATCCGGAGATCCCAATGGAAGCTATACCCTGAAATCCCTGAAAAAGGGTAAAACCTACTACTTCCGTATCCGCAGTTATGTAAAGGATACCAACAGCTATGTCAAAGCTTACAGTTCTTATTCAAAGGTATTGAAAATTAAAGCAAAATAATATAAAATAGCCATACTGGCAATCAGAAACTGTCCGTTTGCGGGCAGTTTCTTACTATCTGCAGCCCACAGACCTTATGAGATCAGTTTCCCTTAACCCTGGATCCTGACTCCTTCAACCAATTCAGATAAAGTGTGATAACATTGCAGAATAATACAAATATCCGAGAAAATAACAATCATAAACAACTTCATGAAGCTCCTGTTTCACAGAAACCAACTAACAGAGGCGGGACGCTTTGCAGGCAGCTTCTGTCTGTCTTTCATCTTCTTCTCTTCCTTGCCATTTCCGGCCTGATGGTCTATACAGAAGGCGGACCCAGTACCTTTCTCTCCCTGGGAAAAAGGAAGCTGGTTATGGCAGCTTTGGCAGGTGTAATCTTTTTCATTCTGCTGACAGCCGGAGACCGTCTCAGTACCTTTTTGCACAAGACTGGTATCTGCAGATGGCTGGAACTGCTGTTGCTGTTGGGTACTCCCCTGGCCATGTTTGCAGTGGTGCAGATCATTGTGCAGCTTACAGAGCGAAGATCCACTGCCTCCATCTCCTATCTTCGCATTATCAAATACGCAGTCTTTGATATGCCTGTGGGAGATTTTCTGAGAAACCTGGTCATCTATTATTTCATCCTGGTACTTCTGATCCTGCTGATCAGGAAAATAAACATTGCCTGTATGGTCTACTGCCTCCTTATGGTTCTTCTGGTGCTGGTGAATTATTATGTAACAGAGTTCCGGGGACAGGCCTTTCTTCTGCTGGATGCCATGGGAATGAGCACTGCCGCTGATGTAGCAGGAAATTACAGACTGGATATTCCCATCTATCTGGGGATCACGCTGCTATTTACCGTAGATTTCAGTATGCTCCAGCTGCATTTCCAGAGACTTCGTATTCCTCACAGATTGCAGAAAAAAAGCCTTCATATTCTAAGCCAGCTGGTCGTGCTTGCTGTTTTTGCCCTGAGTTCCCTGTATGCAGTGGTAAATGCAGCCAATGTTTCCTTCTGGAATACCAACCGTTCTTATCGTAACAACGGATATCTGTGCGCTCTTGTCAGTCAGGTCCGTTACATACACCCTGAGAAACCGGCCGGATACTCTGTTGGCAAAGTACAGGAGATCGGAGAACAGGTTTCAGATTCTACCCAGAGTAATGTTACAGTTCCTCAGAATATTATTATGATCATGAATGAAAGTCTGACAGACTTTGAAAGCATAGGCCAGGTAAAGACAGACAGTGAAATCCTTCCTTTTCTCCACAGTCTCAACAGAAATGTAAAGAAGGGTCAACTCCATGTACCTACCTTTGGAGGGGGAACTGCCCGTACAGAATATGAGGCTCTTACAGGAAACAGTATGTATTTTCTGCCTGCCGGAAGTGTTCCCTATCAGCTGTTTGTACATGATCCGGAATCCGGTATGGCCCAGATTCTGAAAGCCCAGGGCTACACTACCATAGCCGTGCATCCCAACAATGCTTCCAACTGGAACCGTACAAATGTATATGCGGATATGGATTTTGACCAGTTCATAAGCACAGAGAACTGGGGGAATGACAGCTTTGACAAAATCCGGAATTTTGCCAGCGATGAAACCACCTATGATAAGCTGATCAAACTGTTTGAGCGTAAGCAGTCCGGCGAAAAGCTTTTTACATTCTGTGTGACCATGCAGAATCACGGAGGCTATGGTACTGAGACTCTGAATGGTTATCAGCCGGATGTAAAGCTTCACTACAACCGTGAATATCCACTTGCAGAGACTTATCTGTCTCTTGCCAGAGAATCTGACAGAGCTTTCCAGAAGCTTCTGTCCTATTTTGAAAAGGTGGACGAGCCTACCATGATCATTATGTTCGGTGATCACTGGCCAAAGATCGAGAATGGATTTACAGCCAGCGTGCTGGGAAAAAAGCGCTCCGAGCTCAGCCTGGACGGCACCCAGAAAACTTACACCACCCCCTATGTGATCTGGACCAATTATCCCTCAGAAACAGTGGAGCAGGACATGAGTTCTAATTACCTGGGAAGCTACGTGCTCTCCCTGGCCGGAGTAAAGCTCACTCCCTATAATCGTTTCCTGCTGGATCTGAAGGACGAGCTGCCGATCATCGGGATCGGTGCTGTATGTGATACAGAGGGTACCTGGTATTCCCAGAACAATTTACCAGAAAAATTTCAGAAGCTGGTAAATGAATATCACATTCTGGAATATAACAATCAGTTTGATCAAAAGCATAAAATCACAGATTACTTCTCTATTGAGTAAAAAAAAGACCGCAATGAATGCGGTCTTTTTTGTAAAAAGGGATTTTTATCTGCTATATTATTTACAGAGCTTTTTAAACTCATCAGCTACGAACTGAACTTTCGTGCCGATTACAACCTGAACAGAATTTTTACCAGGTCTGATTACACCGGCAACACCGGCTGATTTGATTTTCTTTTCATCAACAGCCGTATAATCTTTGATTTCCAGACGAAGTCTTGTAATGCAGTTATCGATAGATGCAACGTTTCCTTTTCCGCCAACACCTTCTAAGATAATTTTTGCAACTTCTGTAAAGTTATCGTTTGCAAGCTTTACAGTTGTTTCATCTGTATCATCATCTTCTCTTCCAGGAGTCTTCAGATCAAACTTAAGGATTGCAAATCTGAATACCACATAGAATACAATAAATGCTGCGATTCCCAGAGGAATAATCAGCCATGTTTTCTGAGCTGCAGGCAGAGATGCGGAGAACAGAAGGTCTGTTGCACCTGCTGAGAATGAGAAGCCTGCACGGAATCCTAATAATACTGTGACAAATGTAAAGATACCATATAATAATGCATAAATAACATAAAGTCCAGGAGCCAGGAACATGAAACCAAATTCGAATGGCTCTGTAACACCGCAGATAAATGCGCAAAGTGCTGCGGAAGCTACCAGACCAATAGCAACTTTTTTCTTATTGTCCTTTGCACACTGAATCATTGCCAGAGCTGCACCAGGAATACCAAACATCATACATGGGAAGAAACCGGACATGTACATTCCAAGGCTCCAGCTTACATCTGCAGATGTTTCACCTGCCCAGAAATGAGTCAGGTCGCCAAGTCCGATTGTATCGAACCAGAATACATTGTTTAATGCATGATGCAGACCTGTAGGAATTAAAAGTCTGTTCAGGAATGCATAGATACCGGCTCCCAAAGCTCCCATTTTGGCAATTGCGTTACCGATGGAGATCAGTACACCGAAGAGGATCGGCCATACAAACAGTAAAACTACGGATACAAGAATAGATACAACACCTGCGATGATTGCTACACAACGTTTGCCGCTGAAGAAAGAAAGCCAGTCCGGTAATTTTGTGCTTTTGAATTTGTTGTAACAGCTAGATCCGATCACACCTGCAAGAATACCGATGAACGGGTTGGCAATTTTGTTAAATGCCAGTGTTTTGTCTGCATTGTCTGCGATAGACGGGAACAGTATTGTAACAAAGCCTGTGCTTAACAGTGTTGTGAGCATAAGCCAGGAAGCAAGGGCTGCAAGACCGCCTGTACCATCGTGGTCATCTGACATACCCACACCTACGCCGATTACGAATAGCAGTGCCATATTCTCGATCAGGGCACCACCGGCTTTTACAAGGAAAATACCAACCATCGGACCAAATCCGGTGATATCACCACCCTGCATACTTGCAGGACAAAGTAAATAACCAATACCCATGAGGATACCGCAGATTGGAAGACAAGCTACCGGTAACATCAGGGCTTTTCCTAATTTCTGTAAATACTTCATACTTTTTCCTCCTTAGATAGAATGATTTACTCTTTCAAATCCCCTTTTATTTATTTTTACCCGGACACCTCCGGGAAAAATACATGATTCTTATTTTGTGATCACGATCACATCGTCACCAGGCTGTACCTCTTTGTTATCCAGCCCACGGACATCTCCATAGTCATCTGTATTACAGATGACAACAAGAGTACTGGTATCATATCCTGCAGCTTTGACCTTGTCCAGATCCACCTCCAGAACCAGATCACCTTTCTTTACTGCGTCACCGGAATGTACATGGCCTGTAAATCCGTCACCGTCCATTTTGACTGTATCCAGACCCACATGGACCAAAATCTCCACACCATCAGCTGTAGAAAGACTGAATGCATGAAGAGTATCAAACAATGTTTCAATGGTTCCGTCTGCAGGTGCATAAATTTTTCCCTCTGACGGAAGGATTGCCGCACCCTTTCCCAGCATCCCCTCACTGAAAGTCGGGTCATTTACGCTGGAAAGAGGAACTGTTTTCCCCTTCACCGGAGATCCGATGATCAGTCCAGGTGTCTTTTTCTTCTTAAAAAAATCAAACATGTTTAAAAGCCTCCTTGTTTTTTAAGTTTATAATTATCATTTTATAAATCTATAGTACTAACTCTGCGGATATGTACAGACAGATACATGATTTCTTCCTCAGATAATCTGCTGCCGGTTGCCTGCATAATATATTCTGCAACCTTTACACTGCATTGATATTCCCTGGGGTATTTCCGCTGCATCATCAGGGACAGCTCTCTGTCCTCACTGGAAAGCAGTTCTTTCCGGTAGATCCGCTGTATCAAAAACTTGATATGTGTCACAAAACGTTCATAATGTAAGGATGATTCATCTAACAGTATTCCCAGATCATGTTCTACAATATCCACGATTGCCTGCATCTGATCCGGAAATTTCACTGCATCCCGGATATCTGTACCATATTCTGCATTTACGAAATGAAGGGCAATAAATCCTGCTTCATCCTCCGGCAAGAGAATACCAAGTCTGTCCTGGATCAGCTCTAACGCATAAATTCCTAATTGGAATTCCTGAGGATAAAAGCGCTTAATCTCCCACAATAATGCATTCTGGGGTTCAATTCCCTGGCTCACTCTTTCAATTGCAAAATTAATATGATCCGTCAGCGTCACATAAATGCTCTGATTCAGTTTTAATTTCAGATGATCCTTTGCATGAGAGATGATCTCGTCTGAAATCCTCACTCGTTCCAACGGCATATTGGCCAGCAGCTCCTTGAACTGTTCCGTCAGTGTCCGGCTTTTAATGCGAAAGATTTTACTGATCTGGTCAGCAGGAACCACTTCTCCCTGTTTCTTTTTAAAACCGATCCCACGTCCCATCACAATTACTTCTGCACCGGATTTCTCATATGCCGAGATAATATTGTTATTGATCACTTTTTCAATTATAATATGATCCATGTCTTTCCTTTTCCAAACCATATGTCGCCTGACAGCGACACAACCAGTACATCGTTTCGTAAATAACTATACCAGTTCCCCTATTACTAAAAAAAACCAGAATTTATAGACTGATTGCCTCAGCCATAGATTCTGGTTTTGCCTGCCAAACAGTAACAATCCGTGTGTTTTCAATTGATGAAACCATTATAACAAAGTTACAAAGATACGTCAAGTACACTTTTTATTTTGTGGATAATTGCCATGGCATTCCTGTTTTTTCTTTGCGTTTTATCTGATATTTTCACATTTTATCCTGTATTTTTGTATTTCTTCTTTTCTGCAATAAAGCGACAAATCGTTTATTCCACACTTTTCAGGGATTCTACCATATCAATCTTCTTTAATTTCTGATGCATAAACAGATTTACGATCATGGAGAATCCAATTGTCAGCAGTCCGCAGTACAGGAAACTGACAGGATTGATATTTCTTCCGAACATAACCGCATCCACTTCCACAGTACGGATAATATACCTGTGCAAAAAGATTCCGAATACAGCTCCTGCCAGCACGCCAATAAGGGTAAGGATAACATTCTCCCTGTACACATAGGCAGAAACTTCAGTATCATAGAATCCCAGTACTTTCAAAGTTGCCAATTCTCTCTGGCGCTCCGTGATATTGACATTGTTCAGATTATACAGGACTACGAAAGCAAGCATTCCCGCAGAAATGATCAGCACTATGATTACCGTATCCAATGCTCCAAGCATTCTGTGAAGCTGAGCCTCCAGACTGCTGGTATAGCTGATACTTAACGCAGCCGGATGCTTCAGGATTTCATTTCCCACCTCAGATTCTGATTCTTTATATTCCTCTTTTACTGTGAATACAGTTGCAGAATAGTCAGGCTTCTCCCCAAAGGTCTGTTCATAGACATTTCCTGTCATATAAATATAATGTCCCATGTAATTCTCTGTCACTGCTGCGATCTTTGTCTCATAATTTTTCCCATCCTTTGTGATGGTCATGGTATCCCCCACTTTCAGTCCTGTCAGGGTTGCCGTCTTCTCACTGATCACTGTACCTGCATCTGTCAGCTTATATTTCTCTTTTGTCTTTCTGTCCTGAAGTGTTACATCCTTATTAAAGGTTTCAAGATTCTCAGGCACATACACATATACGCTGATATTGGATTTATTTCTGGGAACACTCATCTTGGTAAACTGCACATGGGTATATCTCTCGATCTGGCTGTCATTCTTCAAAAATTCATCCAGCTCCTGTCTCTCCTTATCCGTTGCATCCTCATCATCAATGATCGTTCCTGTATAATGCTGAAGCTCCTGATACTGCCGTCTGGCAATATCCATAATGGAATCCCTGAGTCCAAAGCCTACCAGCATCAGTGCCATACTTCCTGAAATACCGAAAATCGTCATAAAGAAACGTTTTTTATACCGGAAAAGGTTTCTCAGAGTAGATTTCCATGTGAAATTCAAATGCTTCCAGAAAAGGGGGATCCGTTCCAGCAAGATTCTCTTACCCTCTTTTGGAGCAGGGGGACGCATCAGTGATGCCGGAGTTTCCGCCAGTGCTCTGTAGCAGGAGAAAATGGTGGCTCCGACGGTACACGCCGTTGCCGCA
>OLNJ01000970.1_pt1 | contig 18278 bp, 19 predicted proteins | sample 1672191 | NCBI WGS metagenome assembly OLNJ01 (sample SAMEA3136657, study PRJEB25190) | human gut metagenome | biome: human gut; feature: human-associated habitat; material: faeces | place: Austria | collected 2013 | reverse complement strand
CTATCATCTATCTTAACTCTTACTTCTTCAGCACTATGATGATCTAATTCACCAATTAAATAAACAATTAAAGTGTTATCTTGTTTATCAAAATTTAGATACATATTAATCAACTCTAAATATATTATTTAGAGTTACACCCCCTTTTTCTTCCTTCTTTTTCCATAATTTTAACATAATGTATGTTAAGTAGTCAACTTTTATTACATCTTATAATTTAAAATTTAATTATAAAAAGGTATCATTCACCCAATGATACCTTTTTATAACTTCAACATTTTTTAGATTTATATTTATTTATTTCATTATTTACTTCTTCATAGAATTTATCTATAGTTTCTCCTTCACTTAATAACAATACTTCTATAGCATCATTTAATGTTTCCATTTCATATAAATGAAATTTATTTTCCAGTATAGCTTTTTCAACATTCGGAGTTAAAGTAATTTCATCTTTGTTAGCTGCTGGTAGTAAAACCCCTTTTCCTTCTATAGTATCTATTATCTCGCAAACTCTATAAAATCCTTCTATTTTCTCATTTATTCCACCAATAGCCTGAACTTCTCCAAACTGATTTACTGAACCAGTTACTGCTATATTTTGTTTTATTGGTTTTCTACTAAGAGCAGATAATATTGATATTATTTCAGCAATAGATGCACTATCTCCTTCAACCAATCCATAAGTCTGTTCAAAGCTTAAATGAAAATCTACAGGAATTTCTTCATATGGATTTAAAATATTAGTTAATAACCCTTTTAATATATTTATAGATTTTTCATGAATCTTTCCGCTTAGATTACTTTCCTTTTGAATATCTACAATTCTTCCTGTACCTTTATATGCAACACAAGTTATTCTCATAGGTTTTCCAAAAGTATAATATCCAGTATCTAGCACAGCTAGTCCATTAATAGCTCCTATTCTTTCTCCTTTAACTGAAATTAATATCTTTTTTTCATTGTATAATTTCATCATTTCTTTTAATATAGCTTCTTCTTCATAAGCAACTTCTATTATTTCTTTCTCTGTTATTTTATCACTCTTAGTTTCAACTGCATAATGGTTAGCTAATAATAATAACCTTTCTATAGTATACTTTTCTACAAATAATTTATTTTTACAACTAGCTTTTCTAGATAAATATTTAAAAATCTCTCTTAATCCATTACTAGTTACTTTTAATAACTCTTCTTTTCTTATCTTATTATTTATTTCACTTGTTACAGTCTTTATAACATCATCAGTTATTTCAACAATAGGAGAAAACTCTGCTCTTAAAGGGAATAATTTTCTAAAGTCTTCATCTGAATTATATAAAATATCGTATGAATCATAATCACCAATTATAATTACTTTAACTTTTATAGGTATAGGTGCCGGCTTAAGTCCACTGACATTAATAAATTCCATATAACTTTTATTGTTATCAAAAGATAATGTATTAGATAATAGTATCTTCTTTAAATAGTAATAACTTGAAGGATTTGTAGCTAAAGAGCTTAACCTTAAAATTAAACATCCTTCATTAGCTTTTAATAATGATCCTGCTGTTATTAATGATATGTCTGTAGTATAAACTCCATTATGATTTTCATACTCTATTGTTCCAATCAAATTATTTAAGTTAGGATCTTCTTCAAAAATAACTGGTGGACAAGGACTCTTACTATTATCTACTATAACTTTAACATCATATTTATTTAGAACTTCATATATTTCATTTTCATCGTCTTCAAGACTCATGGTATAGCACTCTACAATATTTTCTTCTATAGATGTAAATAATTTTTCTAAATACTCGTAAGAATCATCATCTGTTATAAATTCTATTAAGGCTTCATCCTTATATTCTTCCATATTATTAATTAAAAACTTAGTGTATATTTTTTTAAGCTTTTTCATAGACTTCATCTCTAAATTTTTTAGTTCTTCTAGAACAACCTCTGCTCTCTTTTTTAGCTTGCCTGCATTTTCAACTATTATTTCTTTCTTATCATCATCTAGGCTATCATATTCTTTTTCTGTCATTGCCTCTTCCCCATTCAAAGGAATAAATGCAAACCCCTTAGAACTAGCCTTTACTTCAAACCCCTCTTTCTTTGCTGATTCTATAAGCTCATTTATACACTCATTTCTTCTTCCTTGAATCTCTTCTACTAAAAAGTCCTTCTCTTCTTCTGTTGACTCCCTATAAAAATCATCTATTGTTTCTAAGTATGCATTTTTAATTCCTTCCACCGTTTCCTTTAATTTGTTTCCCTTTCCATTTGAAACAAATATAGCTTCTGGCTTTTTCTCATCCCCTATAGTTACGTAGCAAATATCTTTTGGTGAATTTAGATCTTTATATTCATTTTCAATATAACTAATTAATTCTTTTAACTTATCTTTTGAAAATGAATCTATTAAATATAAATTATATCCCTCTTTATCTATGCTTAGTGCTCTACTAATCCTCTTATATGCTTCATTAAATTCTGGAATCCCCTGTATCTCCTTAAATTCATCGTTTTCTGGTATTGATAAGTCAAACAATATTTCGTTTGGATTTAGTTCTTTTCTCATAAACCTCCTATCCAAAGTATAACTTGATTAAAATCAGTAGTTTTTACCTTTATACAGTTATATATTATATTAATATTCTCATATCTAAATTTTAGGTAATGTTTTTTCTTAAAACTAAAATTTATTTTTAAAATAAAAAGAACCACTATTTAAAGTGATTCCTTTTTGATATTTTTATATTTATTTTTAGTACGTAGAATTTGATTCTTTTCCTTCACAAATAGCTATTGATGCAGATGCACCTATTCTTGTAGCTCCATTCTCTATCATAGTTAAAGCATCTTCTCTACTTCTTACTCCACCAGATGCTTTTACTCCCATATCTGGACCTACAGTTTCTCTCATAAGTTTTATATCGTGAGCAGTTGCCCCACCTTTTGAGAATCCTGTAGATGTCTTAACAAAATCTGCTCCAGCTTCTTTTGATAATTCACAAGCTATAACCTTCTCTTCATCTGTTAAAAGGCAAGTTTCTATTATAACTTTAGTTAATGCTTTTCCTTTTGCAGCATTTACTACAGCTTGTATATCATTTTTAACGTATGCTAAATCTCTTTCTTTTAATTTTCCAACATTTATAACCATATCAACTTCAGTTGCACCCTTTTTTATAGCATCTTCAGTTTCAAATGCCTTAACCTCTGTTGTTGTTGCTCCTAAAGGAAATCCTATTACAGTACAAACCTTAACTGGTGTTCCTTCTAAAATTGTAGCAGCTTTAGCTACCATAGATGGATTTACACATACTGATGCAAAATTATATTTAACTGCTTCTTTACAAAGTTCCATAATTTCTGCTTCAGTTGCTTCTGGCTTTAAAATTGTATGATCTATCATTCTTGCAATATTTATATTTTCCATACTATACCTCCAAAAATAAATGATGTATTCTAATTACTAATTATAATCTACAATATGTAAAATGAAAAGCATTTATTCAACAATTACAGTAATGCATATTTTAATTATTATACTGTATAATTAAACAAATTTTAGAAATTCTTAAAATAATGTTAATTGCTCAACCTTTTCTTCTTTTATACTACTTACAGTTAATCCTATTAATCTTATAGTTTCACTAAATACTTCTTCTTCAATTATTTCAGTAGCAACACTATAGATATCTTCAGCTTTATTAATATAATATAAAAGCGTTTTACTCCTAGTATGATTTATAAAAGAACTAGTTTTATATTTAACTGTAACAGTCTTAATAAATATATTCTTCTGCTGTAAATAATTACTTATCTGTAAACTAAAATCTTCAATATACCTCTTTAACTCTTCTTTATCATCGGTATCAGATTTTAAAGTAGTTTCTTTTCCATAAGATTTTCTATCTCTATTTGGTGTAACAGCTCTATTATCTATTCCTCTAATTCTATTATAAATATCTATACCATACTTTCCAAAATACTCTATAAAAAACTCCTTAGGATGAGCATATAAATCTTCAATTTTATACATTCCCATATTATTTAAACGTCTAACAGATTTTTGTCCTAGTCCATAAATTTTAGATATAGATAAGGGTTTTAATATTTCTGGAATCATATCTTCAGTAATAACCATTATTCCATTAGGCTTATTCCAATCTGAAGCAAGCTTAGCTAAAAATTTATTATATGATATACCTATAGATAATGTTAGTCCTACCTCTTTATATACTCTTTTTTTGATATATAAAGCAGCCTCTTTATAATCTTCAAATCTGCTATTTGTGATATCTAAATATGCCTCATCTATTGAAAGAGGCTCTACTAAAGGTGTTATTTCTCTAAATATATTAAAAATTTGTGCAGATACCTCTTTATATCTCCAATATCTACCTCTTAAATATATTCCTTGAGGACATAACTTTTGAGCCATAAATATAGGCATTGCAGACTTAACCCCATATTTTCTTGCTTCATATGAACATGTTGATACTACACCTCTTTCACTTACTCCTCCAACTATTACAGGTTTACCTTTTAGTTTTGGATTGTCTCTTTGTTCTACCGATGCAAAAAATGCATCCATATCAACATGTAATATTATCTTGTACATATCTACCACCTAGTTTAATACTTCTGAAAACATACCTTTATTTTTACTATTTATAAAAGATAATATTCCATGCGCTAATAACTCATCTATATAAACCTTATTTTCTGAATTATTGCAAAAAGCAATTATTGAAATAGCTATTATAGTTCTAAAACCTTTATCTATATAATATTCGTATTCACTTTCTTGATCACATAGCTCTTCGATTACACCTTCTACTAAATCAACATTTCTTCTCGGATTAATATTGTATAGTATTCCTATAAGCGGTAAAAACTGATTAGCAATCTTTATGTTTCTTTTTTCTAGTTGTTGAATAAACTCTACGCTTCTATACATATGCCCTGATGAACCGTTTAAAAGTATTGCATTAGCTAAACCTTGAATTCCATTTTTAGATCTTATATTAGCATCTGCAATATGCTCAAAAACATTTTCTACAAAGTCATTTATAACGTCTGGCTCAATATCATTTAATGCCCATAAAGCACAAACTAAATAATCATCATCTTGTGTTATATTATAATATTTTTCTTTTAGAACATAATAAGTATCTAGCATCTTCTGTACTAATACTTCTTTATCTTTATCTCTTCCATATCTAGCTAAAACGTACGCAGTAAGAGCCAAATGAGCTCCTTCTACAAATTTTTCTTCTAATATATTCATGTAGTCAAACATATTTTGAATCAATTCTTCTTCTATACTCTTATCTAAAGATGCAATAAGTATTGATATTAAATACAGAACATCTCCTCTAAAAATAGACAGCCTTGGTGTTGCTGCTTTTATATACTTTCTAATTTCTTTAATTCTTTCAACTGGTATTTCACTCTCATAATGCGAAAATACTAATGATGCAAAATGGTTTAATAAATCTCCATCATTTCTTAATTCCATCCTTGCAATTTTATAATTGTTAACAGTTAAATTAATTCTATTTAAAATGAAATTTTCCATTATTTTTTACCTCTCCTCATTGGCAATTATCAATAAAAATTTAATTACTTCTACATTATACTATAAAATAGTGTCAATTTTATATCAAAATGATATATGTCATAAATTAATATACTTATATTAAGTAAATTACTTAATACCATTAAACAGTATCATAATTAAAAAGGCTACTTAGTAAATTAAATAGCCTTATACATATATATCCTAAACTCGGATACCTTTGAGATTTAAAGATACTTTTAATTGAAACTTCAAATCATCACTTATTTTATTATCTCCATTTATTAAATTATAAAACTCAATAAAAGTATCCATATATTCTGTGGAATTTTGAATCTTTGGTAATCCATCAATATCACGTATATATTGATATACAAGGTCATTGCTTATATCATTGGAGAATTTTTCCCTGTAGAAATTTATCATTCTCTTATACTTTTTATAAATATTATATTTTTGAGAAGTTGTTATTCGAACTATAACTATAATTGCAACTACTAGTAGAAAAATACTAACCAATAAATATTTCCACACTTAGTTATCACTCCTCTTCTTATAATTTTGTAGGAGTATATAAATTACTGCCTAATATATTATATTCACTTTAACAATTTTTTCTATATTTTTTTATAATTATTCTAAATTATTAACTAAAAAAAATTCAATATTCACTTTTTATCCCTTTTTCTTTAAAATATTTTTGAATGAATTTATACGTTTCTGTTTCTTCTGGTAAAGTTCCTAAAACATACATGGAAAAGCACTGTGCAAAATACTCTTCTGAATTTACTTTTATATACTCATACTTAACATTAAAATTGCGATAATAGAATTTTTCACCATCAGGAAATATTAAATCCTTTTCACTTTCATATATTTTTCTAAATCTATATGTATCTGATATTTTTATAAATGGTAATTCATTATAACTTATAGCATGTCCAATCTCATGAAGCAAAACCACTTCATTACTGTAAGTCTTCTGTATTGTAATAGTCTTGCTTCTATGAGAATATTTTGATGTAACTCTTCCATATTCACTATTCTCACCTATATCATCTGTGGTAGTAATAGTTATTCCTATTCTATATAATTTTCTAATTAACTCTTCTGGAACTCTTCTCAAAGTTTCTTCTATATTAAAATACACAGGTTCAATCATATCCTCAGATTTTAATTCATTTATCATTTCATCAACGGAAATCTTCTTATCCCTGTAGTTATATATCTCTGTTATTGATGGACATAATAATATTATTGTGATAGCCCAAAATGCCATATATATTAATTGTAACCTTATAATTTTTTTCATCATATTTACCTTCAAAAACATATTTTTATAAATAATATGAAAAAAAAAGATTATTTAGACTTGCGGAGCACTTTGTTTATTCATATATAAGATTACTTTTAAAATATACTATATTTACCTTAACAAATACTTAATACATCTCCTACTTCATAGGTGTTATTCATATTTAATTGTATAAATTTCAATTATTAATCTTTACTCTATATTTTTAGATAAAAAATAAACCTCGTTAATTCTTTAAAATCAACGAGGTTTATCTTTTATATTAAAATTCTAATATCTCTATCTGAATTTTTTATTATTTTGCGTGTTCTTCAACAGCAACAGCAACAGCAACTGTCATACCAACCATTGGGTTGTTACCAGCACCGATTAATCCCATCATTTCTACGTGAGCAGGAACTGATGATGATCCAGCGAATTGTGCATCTGAGTGCATTCTTCCCATAGTATCAGTCATACCGTAAGAAGCTGGACCTGCAGCCATGTTATCTGGGTGAAGAGTTCTACCAGTACCACCACCTGATGCAACTGAGAAGTACTTCTTACCTGCTTCTACACATTCTTTCTTGTATGTTCCAGCAACTGGGTGTTGGAATCTTGTTGGGTTAGTTGAGTTACCAGTGATTGATACGTCAACACCTTCGTGATGCATTATAGCAACACCTTCTCTAACGTCGTTTGAACCGTAGCAGTTAACCTTAGCTCTTGGTCCGTTAGAGTAAGCTTTTGAATTAACAACTTCTAATTTACCAGTGAAGAAGTCAAATTTAGTTTCAACATAAGTGAATCCATTGATTCTTGAAATTATCTTAGCAGCATCTTTTCCAAGACCGTTTAAGATAACTCTTAATGGTTCTTTTCTTACTTTGTTAGCCTTTTCAGCTATTTTGATTGCACCTTCAGCAGCTGCGAATGATTCGTGTCCTGCTAAGAATGCGAAACATTTAGTTTCTTCTCTTAAAAGCATAGCCCCTAAGTTTCCGTGTCCTAAACCAACTTTTCTATCGTCAGCAACTGAACCTGGGATACAGAAAGCTTGTAACCCTTCTCCGATAGCTTCAGCAGCGTCAGCAGCCTTTGTGCAACCCTTCTTTATAGCGATTGCAGCACCTAAAACGTATGCCCAAGCAGCATTTTCGAATGCGATTGGTTGAGTTTCTTTAACGATTTTATATGGATCTATTCCATACTCATCACATACAGCTTTAGCATCTTCTAATGTTTCCATTCCATATTTTTCTAAAACTGGAGTGATTTGTCCTATTCTTCTTTCATAACTTTCAAATAATGCCATGTCAAAATTCCTCCTTACAAATTATTCGTGTCTTGGATCGATTAATTTAACAGCGTCAGCAACTCTTCCGTATTGACCTGCAGCCTTTTCTAATGCTTCATTAGCATCCATTCCCTTACCGATCATTTCCATCATTTTTCCTAGGTGAACGAACTTATAACCGATGATTTCATTATCTTCATCTAATGCGATTTTAGTAATGTATCCTTCAGCCATTTCTAAGTATCTTGGACCTTTTTCTAAAGTTCCGTAAGTTGTACCTACTTGAGATCTTAATCCCTTACCTAAGTCTTCTAAACCAGCTCCGATTGGTAATCCACCTTCAGAGAAAGCAGTTTGAGATCTTCCGTATACGATTTGTAAGAATAATTCTCTCATTGCTGTATTTATAGCATCACAAACTAAATCTGTGTTTAAAGCTTCTAATATAGTTCTTCCTGGTAATATTTCTGAAGCCATAGCAGCTGAGTGAGTCATTCCTGAACATCCAACTGTTTCAACTAATGCTTCTTGGATAACTCCACCTTTAACGTTTAAAGTTAATTTACAAGCTCCTTGTTGAGGTGCACACCAACCTATTCCGTGAGTTAACCCTGAAATATCTGATATTTGTGTAGCTTGTACCCATTTTCCTTCAACTGGAATTGGAGCACATGCATGATTAGCGCCTTTAGCAACAACGCACATTTCTTCAACTTCTTTTGAATACATCATTATATTTATTCCTCCCTAATTAATATTAGTTATAGCTTGTCTTAAATATATGTAAATATCTAGACCGTACCTAACTGGGTCAAGATTTATCCCACAGGGGCATAAATCTATCCTACTTCTATATAATAACAGATGAATCAATCTGTAACAATATTAAAATTAGATTTTTTTTATCATATTACTAATTTTTATTATTATTTTTTGAAAATATTGACTTTTAAAAACCTTTTAAAAATGAAATTGATAATTATTCTCATTTATATTGATATGTATTTATCTATTTTGATATACTAAAAAACAAAGGTATTGATAATGATTTTCATTTGTTGTAAATTCTTGATTTATCTATTTAATCTAAATTATTTGTTAAATGAATAAATAAAATAAATTTTATATAAAATGACTTCATTATATGAGTACACTTATTTCCATATTTAAAGGAGGTTTTTCGAATGAAAAATGTTGTAGAGATAATTAATGTTGTTGCAAGACAAATTCTTGATTCAAGATGCTTCCCTACTGTAGAAGTAGAAGTTATTTTAGAAGATGGAACTGTAGGAAGAGCAGCCGTACCATCTGGAGCTTCTACTGGTATATATGAAGCAGTTGAATTAAGAGATGGTAATAAAGATTGCTTTATGGGTAAAGGTGTTCAAACTGCTGTTAAAAATGTAAATGAAGTAATAGCAAAAGAACTTATTGGATTTAATGTTTTTGATCAAACAGCAATAGACAAAAAATTAATTGAATTAGATGGAACACATAACAAAGGTAATTTAGGTGCTAATGCTATTTTAGGAGTTTCTTTAGCTGTAGCTCAAGCTGCTTCTAATTTCTTAGGACTTCCTTTATACCAATATGTTGGTGGTGTAAATGCAAAAGTTTTACCTGTACCAATGATGAATATAATCAATGGTGGCTCTCATGCTGACAACTCTGTTGATTTACAAGAATTTATGGTTATGCCTGTAGGCTTTGATTCTTTTGATAAAGCTATCCAAGCTTGTGCTGAAGTTTATCATTCATTAAAGAAAACTTTAAATGATAAAAACTACTCAACAGGTGTTGGCGATGAAGGTGGATTTGCTCCAAACTTAAAATCTAATGAAGAAGCTATTGAAGTTATATTAGAAGCTATAACTAAAGCTGGATATGAACCTGGTAAGGAAATGTTTATAGCCATAGACGCTGCCTCTTCTGAATACTACAAAGACGGTAAATATGTTTTAGAACATGAAGGAAAAACACTAACAGCTTCTGAAATGGTTGACTTCTTAGAAGAATGGGTTAATAAATATCCTATAATCTCAATTGAAGATGGTATGGCCGAAGAAGATTGGGAAGGTTGGAAATTACTTACTGATAGACTTGGCGATAAAGTTCAATTAGTTGGAGATGATCTATTTGTTACTAATACTTCAAGATTAGAAGATGGTATTCAAAGAGGGGTTGGTAACTCAATATTAATTAAGTTAAACCAAATTGGTACTTTAACTGAAACATTAAATGCAATCGAAATGGCTAACAGAGCTGGATATACTGCTGTTATCTCTCATAGATCAGGTGAAACTGAAGATACTACTATAGCAGATTTAGTTGTAGCTGTAAATGCTGGCCAAATTAAGACTGGTGCACCTGCAAGATCTGAAAGAGTTGCAAAATACAATCAGCTTATTAGAATTTCTGAAGAATTGGGTGATGTTGCTGAATATAGAGGAAGAAAAGCCTTTTTTAATATAAAGTAGCTAAATAATTTTCCTATAAAATTTTAACTCTCGAAACAAATTTTCTATCCACGTTATGTACTTAGGATGATACACTTTAGTGTCATCCTTTTACTATTTGTTTATTTTTTCTTATCCTAATGCTACATCTAATATCATCATAGTTATAAATCCTAATATCAAACCTATAGTTGTTAACGCTTTATTTTCAATAGATGCTTCTGGCAATAATTCGGAACCTACAACTGAAACCATAGCTCCGGCTGAAAAAGCTAAGAAAAACGGCAACATGCTTCTAACACCAACAGCTGCCATAGCCCCTAAGAACCCTGCTATTGGTTCAACTATCCCTGATGCTTGTCCATAAAAGAAGCTTTTTGTTCTAGATAACCCTTCTCTTCTTAAAGGTAAAGATACTGCTGCTCCCTCGGGAAAATTTTGAAGTCCTATACCTAAAGCTAAACTTATAGCTGCTCCTATTGTTGCTGATGGTATCCCTGCTGCTACTCCACCAAAAGCTACTCCAACTGCTAATCCTTCTGGTATGTTATGAAGAGTTACTGCAACTACTAATAAAATACTCTTCTTATACTTTTTCACTATTGAGTCTCTTGCTATTTCATTACTTTCAGTTATTACTCCATAAGAATATTTATCCATCATTTTATCAGCAAGTATTATAAAAATACCGCCAGCAAAAAATCCAATTGATGGTAATATAATCTGACTATATCCAAGTTCAGAGCACAGTTCTATCGCTGGATTTAATAATGACCAAAAACTTGCTGCTACCATAACACCTGCCCCAAATCCAAGCATACAATTTAATATTTTTTTATCAACAGTCTTAAAGAAAAATACTAAACATGCCCCAAGCGCTGTTATCGCCCATGTAAATATCGTAGCAACTAAACCTTGTATAACTGGACTTAAGCCCATAAACCATTCCATACCTTTGTATCCCTTTCATTATTCGTATTTTTATCATCATATAAGCAATATATGATAAAATACTACAACACGTTCCAAATACTATTAAATTATTCATTTATTAAATCTTCTTATGTCAAAACCGTTTTCCACTTTTTTCAATCAAAATATATTGACATTTCCACTTCTCCATGGTAATATTATGTATATATTAATTAGGTCGGCATGGCGGAACTGGCAGACGCACATGACTCAAAATCATGCGGTTTTACCGTGAGGGTTCGATTCCCTCTGCCGGCACCAATTATATATCTAACAAAGTTAAAAGCCTTGATATTTTTACTATATCAAGGCTTTAACTTTATACTTTAAATATATAGGTAATTCTCTACAATATAATTCTAATTACCTTTTCTCTTTGCTGGTACAAAAAGTTTAGAAATGTCTACACCCTCATGCTCAAGTAACTTTATTTTTTTATCAATACCTCCAGCATATCCAGTAAGATTCCCACTTGTACCCATGACTCTATGACACGGAATAATAATAGATATTGGATTATGTCCTACAGCACCACCAACTGCTTGACTTGACATACTTTTTTTATTCATTTTAAATGCTACTTTTTTTGCTATTTCACCATAAGTAATAGTTTCTCCGTAGGGAATCTCACATAAAATATCCCAAACCAACTTGCGAAACTCTCCTCCATTTGGAGCTAACTGTAATTCACTAATCTTCGGTTTTTCTCCTGCAAAATATCTATCTAACCATTCCTTTGTTACTATAAATATATTTAAATCATTATTTTCAATGAGATTTTCCGATACAGTACTACCAAAATACTTTTGCCCTTCTAGCCATAATCCAATTAAATTTTCTCCATCACTAGCTATTGTTATTGCTCCTAATGGTGATGAATAACGTGTTGAATAATACATATTTAACCTCCCTATTATATTTCTCTCCTTACACTTTTACTTTGCTATTCAAACAAAATCTGATAGAATATATAAAATATATTAAAACTATAAGATGAAAACTTAAGGAGAAATACTATGTTTAAAAACTTTAAAGAAAAAAGTCCAATAATTAAAATTACACAAATTATTTTATTTATTACTACAGCATTATACTTATTAGAATCAATTTTTTTAGCTGGATTATTCACTAATATTATGTTAGCTGCTCTTAATCTTTTAGTTAGTGCTATTTGCATAATTATATCACTTATAAAAAAAGAATATAAACTAACTATTATAGATTTAGTTCTTGCTATAATTACTATTGTAATATTTATGTATTTAACATCTTTATAATAAGTTTACCCCTACTTTATTATTAATAACAGTAGGGGTATTTATATTATTAATTAATATCCGCTTTAAATACTATTCCTGCTTTTTTTCTTGCAGTAGTTTGAACTTCACTTACAATCAAACTATGTTCTAACATTTTATAGCACATATCTAAATCATGGTTTTTAATAGCATTTATAAATTCTATAAATTCACTAACCATACGATTATCATATTTATTTTCATTAATCAAAGTAGTATTTCCATCATTCATTATAATCTTAAAATTCCCACAAACATTAACTGGAGTATCCATGTATATACATCCATTACTTCCTTGAATGTTATTTGCAATTGGCGCTTTACAATCTTTAGCTCCAACACAAACACACTTAAACTTCTCATAATCTAAAATTAAAATTCCTGATGTATCTATTTTCCTTTCTATATTAGGATAATACTCAACATTTTTAGGTTTACCAAATAATCCAACTACATAATGAATATTATAAATATTTAAATCCATTAATGCTCCACCAGAAAATTCAGGATCAAAAGCTGGTAATATAGTGCCTTCCTTAAAGCTATTATATCTACTTGAATATTGTGAGTAATTACATTGAACTATTTTTATATCACCTAATGTGGGAAGTAATTCTTTTACCTTTAAGTAATTAGGTAAATATTCTGTTGTAATTGCTTCAAAAAGAAATAACTTCTTTTCTCTTGCTAAATCATTTAATATTTTAGCTTCCTTATAATTTGATGTTATTGTTTTTTCAACTATAACATTTTTATTATATTCTAAAGCTTTCTTTGAAAATTCAAAATGAAGATTATTTGGTAATGCTATATACACTGTATCTACATCACTTTTAAGTAATTCTTCATAATCATAAAAAACTTCTTTAATATTATGTTTACTTTTTAACTTATTTAATTTTTCCTCACTACCTCTTCTACCATAAATAGCTCTTAATTCTACTTCGTTTAAATATGGCATTATCTCTAAAAAATCCTTTACTATCATTCCTGAACCGATAATAGCTAATTTCATATCTTCTCTTCTCCTTTATACCTTTTACTCATACAAAATATTAATTAATTATAACATAAAATAAGCTATTAAAAATTTACTTTAATTCTTTTCTCAATAGTTAACATTTAATCTTTAAATTACTTTAATATCAATTTAATTATTTTTCTAATTTATTTCTTGAAGAAAAATAACTTCATTTTTATTTGTAATGGACTCTATAAAATCATAATGACATACTTCTCTTGATATCTTAAGCCCAAGTAAAATCCCTATTAAATCATTAGATGATACATTGTTATTACTTATTTCTATATCACTAATTTTTACATTTTTACTTTGTATATCTTGTAATAATCTTGATGCTGCTGTAGTTGAGTTCACTAAGATATACAATGTTATATTTCTTGAATTTCTATTAATTTTTTTATCAATATTAGCAAGAGCAACTGTAACTGCAGAAATAAATAAACATCCTATAATTGCTCCTGAATAAAATCCTGCCCCAATAGCTAGTCCCATACATGCACATGCCCAAAGTCCTGCTGCTGTTGTTAACCCTCTTACTTTATTCTTTCCAGTAACTATAATAGTACCAGCTCCTAAAAAACCAATTCCACTTATTACTTGTGCTCCAAGTCTAGTTGGATCAGTATATCCATTATATATTTTACACATATAAATATTAGTTATCATTGCAAGAGTTGCTCCAATAGATACTAGTATATGAGTCCTAAGTCCTGCTGGTCTTCTTTCTCTCTCTCTTCCATACCCAATTATCCCTCCAAAGATCACAGCCATTGTAAGTCTAAGAATTATAGAAACCAAGTTCAAGTCCTCTAAATATAAAGCTATATCTTTTATCACATTAAAACACCTCCCCTTATATATTATTAAGTTAAGAGCAGGTTATTAACTAAGTTTTTAATTAATTTTAAATTTATTGGCCAATAATTCATTTTACACACTATATTAATGCAAAGCTCATTAATTCCGCACTTCATATATACACTAATTTATAATCATTTAATTTAATTGAAGTTTCCACTTTCTAGTGCTACTATAATATAAATTAATTCTTATAATGGAGGAAAAATTATGTCTATATTAAATAAAAATGACAAAATTGCTATAGTTGCTTGTTCAAATGGTCAACCTATAGCTAATAAATTCAAAATTGATAATTTATTAGAACTCTTAAAAAAGTTAAGCTTAAATCCTATTTGTAGTAACTACATATATGAAACTACATCTCCATTTAATGGTGCTGCTAAAGATAAGGGAAAAGCCTTTATGGATTTATATAGAAATAATGAAATAAAAGCTATCTTTGATATCTCTGGTGGTGACCTTGCAAACGAAGTTTTAGATTATTTAGATTATGATTACATATCTAAAAATCCTAAACCTTTCTTTGGTTATAGTGATTTAACTACGGTTTTAAATGCTATTTATTCTCAAAGTAATAACCCTGTTTATCTTTATCAAATAAGAAATCTTATATCTTCAGATAGTGAAAATCAAATTTCTAACTTCACTAATAGCTTACTTAATAATGAAGATGATTTATTTAAGTTTTCTTATAAATTTATTCAAGGTTCAAAAATAGAAGGAACTGTTGTTGGCGGAAATATTCGTTGTCTTTTAAAGTTAGCGGGTACTAAATATATACCTGACTTTACAGATAAGGTTTTACTTTTAGAAAGTATGGGTGGCGAAGCTGGACTTATGTCTGCCTTTTTAAATCAATTTAAGCAAATGGGAGTTTTTGATAAAATTCAAGGGCTAATACTAGGTACCTTTAGTAAAATGCAAGAAAATAATATAACTCCTACTATTGAAGAATTAGTACTAAGCATAATAGATAATCCTGATTTACCAATTGCTAAGACAGAAGAAATTGGTCATGGTGCTAATTCTAAATGCATAATCATTGGAAAAAATATTTCATTATTTAATCATAAATTCAAATAATATATAATTAAATTTTTCACACTAACATATATTGGAGGTAAATAAAATGAAACGCTGTTTATATTGCAAAAAAAATTTAGATAAAAGTTTTATAGAAAATAAAATAGGTTATTTTTGTTCTGATGATCATTTTGATAAATATATTAAATCATTAAGTAAAGAGGAATATATAGAGCTGCAAAACTCAATTTGCGTTTGCAGTGATGACTAAACTATATAACCTTTTCATAATTTATATATTCTAAGGTACTTAAAGTTAAGAGATTATTTTATTAATTATTTAGTAAAATAATCTCTTTTAATTTTATAATCTTTTTCTAAAAGCATATTGACTATTAATCATCAAATTGATATTATGTGTATATAATATATATATACACTTATACACGGAGGTGAACACTTGGATATATTAATTAGCAATTCATCACCAGTTGCACTTTATGAGCAAATAGAAACTCAAATAAAAAATCAAATATTAAATGGAAATTTGAAACCTGGAGATCCACTTCCATCAATAAGATCATTAGCAAAAGAGCTTAAAGTAAGTATTATAACCTCTAAAAGAGCTTATGAAGAACTAGAAAAAGAAGGCTTTATTGAAACAGTTATTGGAAAAGGAACTTTTGTTTCCGGTTCAAATTCTGAAAGGTTAAGAGAAGCTGCCATGGCTGAAATGGAAGATAAACTTGAGGCTGTCATAATATCTGCTAAAGCTCTAGGGGTAACACTTGATGAATGTATTGAAATTTTAAAAAGTATTTATGAGGAGGTATAAATATGAATTCTATTGAAATTCGTAATTTACAAAAAAATTATAAGAATTTTTCTTTAACTATAGATAACCTTGAAATACCAGAAGGATATATTACTGGATTTATTGGTCCAAATGGCTCTGGTAAAACTACTACAATTAAATCTTTACTTGGAATGATTAAGCCTGATTCTGGCGAAATAAAAATACTAAATTCCCATATCAATAAAGATACTAAAACAAAAGAAAATATTGCTTATGTTGGTGATGAATCTGGATTCTTAGAAGAAAGCAAATTAGTTAATCTTCATAAAATAATATCTAAATTTTATTCTAACTGGGATGAAGAGTTATATAAAAAATATATAAATAAATTTAAAATAGATGAATCTAAGAAATATAAAGATTTATCTAAGGGACAAAAAAAGCAATTTGAACTTATAATGGCTTTATCTCATCATCCAAAACTATTAATAATGGATGAACCAACCTCTAGTTTAGATCCTATAATAAGAAATGAATTTTTAGACCTTATGCAAGACCACATGGAAATGGATAATATGACTGTATTTTACTCTACTCATATAACTACAGATTTAGATAAATCTGCTGATTATATAGTTATGATATACAATGGAAAAATACTTCTTAAAGGTGAAAAGGATGAAATTTTAGATAATCATACACTTGTAAAAAGCAAAAAAGATTTAATTGATAATAGTATTAAGAATGAATTTATTTCATTAAAAGAATACGCCTTTGGATTTGAAGGTTTAATATCTGATAGAAAAAAAGCTTATGAACTTTTTGGTGATGAGGCAATTTATGAAAAATGTACTCTTGAAGATATTTTATTATATTACACTAGGAGGGAGTAATTTATGAATAATATTAGTAATTTAGTAAAACTTCAATTTAATTCATTACTATCTATAAAGAAAAATTTACTTATTATATTAGCACTTGGAATATTTTTTGCTGCTGTTCAACCAACTATGATTGTTTTTGCCGGTGCCATGTATTTAATGATGGCTACCTATACAATTACTTTTTATGAAGAAAGAAGCAAAATGAATTATTTAATATATTCGTTACCTGTTAAGACAAATGAATATATTTTTTCCAAATATATATACTGCTTATTAAACACAGTTATTGCGGTAATAATATCTACAATTCTATCTGTAATTGTAAATATATTAGGAACAAATGATTTAGTTTCTTCTATGCCTATATATGTTATTCCTTTAGTTACTATGGGTATAGGTATATTTTTCACAGCAATATTAATGCCTGCTACTCTTTTACTAGGCTTTGAAAATGGAAGATATGTTCTAATGTTTATTGCTATTGCTCCAATAGTATTTTCTACTTCTTTGCTAGAAATATTAGCTGAAATTAATATAACTTTTAACCCTACACTGTTAACTATTTTAGGAATATTAATTACAATTACAGTATTACTTCTTTCTTATTTTATTACATGCAATAGATTTTCAAAAAAAGAAATTCATTAATAAATCTTGAAAGAATATATCTTATAAATAAAAATTAACAATTCATTTTAACCTTTATAAAAAAACAAAAATAAAGGAGCTGTCGCAATAGCGGGTAAAAAAATCCGCTAGCGATAGCTCTTTTTCTATATTTTCAAAAAAATAATT